>ULYM01024930.1_pt1 | contig 11203 bp, 6 predicted proteins | sample 1962141 | NCBI WGS metagenome assembly ULYM01 (sample SAMEA4835862, study PRJEB28245) | human gut metagenome | biome: gut microbiome; material: fecal sample | place: Denmark | collected 2008
ATCAGTGGGTCCAGGGTTCGAGTCCCTGAGGACGCACCAAAAATAACAGCGTGAGCTGTTATTTTTATTTTGCGGCCGAAAGGCGTACCGTCCTATCGCACCACAAAAAAGCCACTAAACAGTAGAAGTTTAGCGTTTTTTTTATTTTTCGCTACTGCTCGAAAAATCCGCGTTTTGACATCAAAATAAGGAAAATTCGATGTCAAATTTGATGTCAAAATTTGGGATAACGAGCATGAAAGAGGTTACGCATAAAATTTGTGCGTAAGCAGATGCATGGATAAAAAGGGCAGTGTTTTGATTGTTTAAAATCAACAATACGAGATTTTGATAAATACTTTGAATTTATAGATGTAATTTAGTAGCAAAAAATTCTCGAAGAAAAAATAATACGAACCCATTATCTGAGTTCGTATTATTGTCATTTGGTGAGCAAAATAATGCATCAATTGATTTGAATTTCTATGCTCTTGATAGCCTAAATATTCAGTGCGAATAGATGCTGTGTGCACCTTTCTAAACAACTAAATATCTTGATGCGTAGCACGTAATTTGATGCGACCATTTTCGATAATTTCTTCGAGTTCCCCGGTTTTAAACATGGCATCAATTGTTGATTTTATAGCAATGTTTTCTATTCTCATTTTTTGCAGTAGTTCGCAAAAATTGTCAAATCTAAAAATTGCGAAACGAAACATAGCAAGGATTAGTTTAAATAATTTTAAAAAAGTGGTTGCGTCCAAGTTATGTGCGCAACCAAAATGTATGATATCTTACCTAATTGCTCTGAGTTTTTCATTGTCTTTCGGCGTGACGGTTTAGCACTGAGAAAAGCCTATATCAACGGCATAAAAATCTTGTAATATTGCTTCAAAAACTATCTCAAATCTAATGCGCATTTTATATGCTTTTTAGTAGTTTGCCTGTTAGACGAGCCGTAGTCTTGATACAAGTGTGACGATTAGACGTGCCGTAGTCTTTGATACAAGTGCGCACGCGCGTGCGCGAGGGATTTTTTGATGTGCTTTTTACACAACATTTTTATGCGATTCGTTGACATAGGCATCTTGTGATTTGAAGCGATACATTTTTGAGTTTTCTCGGTGCTACGCCGTCTTGTTGCCGAAAGGCAAATAAAACTCGGAGCGTATCAATATGAAATCTCAAATCAATCCTCAAAATCAAAATGTAATCGATGTTTATGATGACACTCAATTACAAGTCAAAATCGTTGCGAAAAGGCAGTACATATTAGACGATGACGTTGTTATAACCGCAGACAATATTAAGAAAATCGGCGAATTGATAGCGTTGCTTACTATAAGAACCGTTATGTGCCGTTCTGGCAAAAACTTATATCGTCTATACGACGGACTTATCAAAGATTGTAATAAATCAAACGATTCCTTCGACGAATACTCGGACGGATATGACATAGCGCAAACCGCAATGCTTTTCCTTTGCGAACACATCGGCAAAAGGCTTGGTGACAATTACACGACCACTCGTGGCAATGTTATATCGATTAAGCAAGCGTGCTTCCGCTTTACGGATAGATATTTGGACAAACAATACACACGCCATTTGGCGCACACAACCGCCATAAGCGGCAGCGTTGCATCGTCGCACATAACTTTTATCGACGATGAATCCGACAACGATTATACCGCCATTGATGCGCTCGTCGAAAGGATGAATTTGACGCAAGGCGAATATGACGTTCTATGCGCATATATGTCCGGATTGACTTATCTCGAAGTCACACAACTTTTGAAAGTTAACCGCACAACCATTTGGCGCAGAAGAATGAAACTGCAAAAAAAATATTTACTATCAACAAATGTCTATAAATAAATGCATTGAAAAAAACAATTGCAATTATGACATCTTCATAAGTCCTATGTTTCTAAGCGAGAACGCAATGGGTAGGAGTTAAGTTGACAATATTGGTCAAAATGTTATATTATTAAAAAAAATAGAAGTATTAGAGCGAAGCAGAGGTAGTACTTCTTTGTTGATTTAATAAGGAGTGAAAATGGGGTTCATTTCCAGTCTTTTGGGAAAATTGCGAAAAGACAAAACAAATAATCTCCCGGTAGAATATAAACTAGTCCTTGATTTCAATAAGGATTTTTCTGACTTGTTAAAAAAAGACGAATTTTTAGCAAGAAGCGATTATAAACATTTAATTGAACAGTATAAAGACATTTATGTGTTTTTTAACAGTTGTCAAACCGCAAAAACATTGCAGTACTATTGTAAACAAAACAAAGTAGACGAGAAGACAATTGATTATTTTTTGCATTCATATAAAGATATCGAGAACTTGCAAATAGGTTCAACAATAATTAATGGACACAATGAAAACTACATTGCTTTTCATTTAAAAACAGAAAAACCGTATCTTGACTCTATATTGCAAGAAATTGACCCAAAGATAATTCTTGACGAAGAGCAACGCAGAGTTATTCTTTCAGATGAGGATTATTCTTTAGTAATTGCGGGTGCTGGAGCGGGTAAAACGACAACTGTTGCGGCAAAAGTTCGCTATCTTGTAGAGAAGAAACACATCGATCCTAAACAAATACTTGTTATTTCTTTTACAAACAAAGCCGTTGGGGAGTTAAAAGAACGGATAAATGAAGGGCTAAAAATTCAGTGCCCCATAACAACTTTCCATAGCGCAGGTTATGCTATATTACGAAAACAAGATGTCGAAAAGAGAAACATAGTCAGTGATGGGTTCCTTTTTAAGACCGTTAGCGATTACTTAGTAGGGAACATTTTAGAACAACCGGAATTGGTCGATAAGCTGATAATGTTTTTCGGCTCATATTTTGATGCTCCGTATGAAGGTAACGATTTGAATTTGTTCTTTAATTATGTCTCGAAAGCCGACTTTTCTACATGGAAGAGTAATGTTAATGAGTATAACGAACAGATAATAGATAGAAGAACCAATAAAGCAATAACTATAACTAATGAGTCGTTAAGATCGATTCAAGAAGTTCGCATAGCAAATTTTCTGTATCTTAACAATATTGATTATGTTTATGAAGAACCATATCAGTATCACATATTAAAAGCAAAGAAGCCTTATACGCCTGATTTCTGTATTAGACAAGGCGACAAAATCGCATATATCGAACATTTTGGAATAACAGAGGATGGACATCATAGTTTCTATTCTTCGGATGAATTGTTAAAGTATAAGAAAGAGATTAATGACAAAATCGCACTGCATAGAAAGCATGGTACAACGCTTATTTATACTTTTTCGAAGTATAATGACGGTAGAGATTTGCTTGAGCACTTAAAAGAACAACTTGAAACAAATGGCTTTAAATTGCAACCGCGTTCATCTCAAGAAGTATTTGAAAAACTCGTTAATACCGAAGAAAACAAGTATATTTTGAAACTTGTCAAGTTGATATGCGTTTTTATAAATAACTTCAAGACTAACGGTTATGTTTTGGAGGATTTTTCTCGCTTTGAGAGAATGACCTCAAATGTTAGAACAAAACTGTTTTTAGATGTGTGCCAAGCATGTTATCATGAGTATCAAAAAAAATTGAGAGAGATCAATGCGATTGATTTCCAAGATATGATAAACGATTCCGCTCGTATTTTGAGAGAAAAAGCCGTAGCAAAAGAGGCATTGGATTTCAAATATATTATAGTCGACGAGTATCAAGATATATCGAGACAAAGATTTGATTTGACAAAAGAATTGTCAAATCTTTGTTCTGCAAAAATTATTGCTGTGGGTGATGATTGGCAATCTATTTATGCGTTTAGCGGATCTGACATAACACTGTTTACGCATTTTTGCTCAATAATGGGATATGGCCAAGAACTGAAAATAACTAAAACTTATAGGAATGCGCAAGAAGTTATAGATATAGCCGGTAATTTTATTCAAAAAAATGATAGCCAGATAAAAAAGTCATTGATTTCGCCAAAACATATTCAGAAGCCAGTTATCATTGAAACGTATAGCGAGGATTTTGACAGAAAACAATTCCAAGGAAAGGGTGGAAAATACTATCAATTAGGCAAACAGCTTGAAACGGTTATCGGTCAAATATTAAAGAAAAATCAAGAAGAAGGCAAGGGCGCAAATTCTCCGATTTTGCTAATAGGTAGATATGGCTTTGATGCAAACCATCTATGCTTTTCAAACGATTTTGTATACGATGAGCAGAATAACAAAATATTCAGTAAAAAATACCGCAATGCAAAACTCGAATTTCTAACTGCACATAGTTCTAAAGGATTGGGTTATGACAATGTCGTTATAGTCAATGCAAGGAACGAAATGTATGGATTTCCATCGAAAGTCGATAACGATCCCGTGATGCAGTACGTAGTTAAAGACGATAAAACGATTGATTATGCAGAGGAACGGCGTTTGTTCTATGTCGCAATGACAAGAACAAAAAATCGGGTATACATAATTACCCCGCAACAACATCCTTCCGAGTTTATCTTGGAGTTAATCAAAGACTACCCAAACACCTTGGTTATCGGACAAATCGAGAAAGATAACCCAACAAATGTAGGGGCTATAAAGAAATGCCCGATTTGCGGATATCCTCTCCAATTGAAATGGAAAAAGAACTACGGTCTAAAGCTATGGATTTGCACGAACGAGCCAGAGGTTTGTGGCTTTATGACTAACGACTTAAAAGGCGGAGATATGTCGATACAAAAATGTCCCAAATGTAGAGACGGGTATTTGATTGTAAAGCCCGGTACAACTGAGCCTATTCTAGGATGCACCAACTATAAGCACGATAAAACGGGTTGTGATTGTCTAATGTCAAGAGAATATTACAAAAGGTGGCTTACGAATGGCTATGAAGAAGATCTGTCTATAGATAAACCTTCTTATTCTCAAAGTGAAATAAAGGAAATGCCTAAAATTATTCCTCAAAAGTCAAAACCGATAATCGAAAGAAAGCCAATTCGAGTTCATACTACATCAGTAGAAGAAAAGTATATTGAAAAAGACGGTTTTGCTGTGATTGTAGATGATGATGGTGAACTAATAACGGATATGAAGTTGTTAAGACAATTAAGGGGACTTAGGATTAAACTGATGAAGGAGAATAATTGTCAAGCCTATAATATCATTGGCAACAAAGGGTTAGTATCGTTGGCAACCTATAAACCCGAAACTAAAGAAGAGTTTATAGGTTTAAAAGGATTAGGCGAATCTACATACAGTTCATTCGGTAAGGCTTTTATTGATGAAATAAGGGAATATAATCGATTTGGCCACAGTGAATGAGTGCTTTTGCCACACGAAAAAACAAGGATTAAGGTGTGTTGGCATTAATCAATCCTAAAAAAATCGACAATTTTCTGTAAGGAACTATAACAGGATATAAAATGTTAAGGAGTTGAAAATGGAATTAGGTAGATTGGATGAAATCGATGTAAGAAAAGTATGGGCGCATGAGCAATACGATTTTTCAAAATGGCTTTCATTAGAAGAGAATATTAAATTGCTTGGTGATACTTTAAGTCTTTCTTTGACGGATATTGAAACCGAAAAATTTGTCGGTTCATACAGATGCGATATTTTGTGTAAGGATGAATTGACCGGCAAAACGGTTCTAATTGAGAATCAGTTAGAGCCAACCAATCACGATCATTTGGGAAAGATTATTACTTATGCATCAGGTCTTGACGCGTCTGTTGTTATCTGGATTGTTGCGTCCGTTAGAGATGAGCATGCAAGTGCAATTGAATGGCTGAATAAGAATACAACAGATGATCTTTCATTTTTCCTTATAGAAGTTCATGCATACAAAATAGGCAATTCGGTTCCTGCACCATTGTTTAAAATAATTGAACAACCGAACGATTTTTCAAAGCAAGCAAAAACAATGGCAAAAGCTCCCCAGATCAATGAATCACAAACAAAACGATTGGAGTTTTGGAATAGGTTTAATGATTATGTGGATGAAATTGGTAAGCCGATAAATAAACATAAGGCAACAACTGACCATTGGTATACTATTGCTATCGGATCTTCTAAATGTCATATTTCAATCGATTTGGTGAATAGGGAGCACAAAATTCGAGTTGGTATTTGGATTGCCGATGACAAGTCGCTTTTTGATAGACTCCATTCAAATAAAGAAGCTATAGAACAGGCAGCGGGTATGCATTTTGATTGGGAAAGACTTGATAGCAAGAAGGCCTCTTTGGTTTGCACTTATATCAATGGTCTAGATTTTAACAATCAAACAAATTATCCGGAGTTGATGCAAAAGGCAATTGAAAATGTGTTGCTGTTTAAGCGCATTTTTATGCCATATTTATAAGAATATCAGAATGATTTTCAAGAGAACAAACGTTATTGTGTTGCGTAGGAGGTTGCTTTAATGGTATGGGAAAATATTATATCTGGAATTGACCTAGATACAATTTGTACTGCTCTCTTTTCCGCTATTTTTACAATGGCTGCAATTAGTGGGACGATTATCACTATTGTATCTGGTTCTTTAAAAGAGAGATATATTGGGATTCCGATTCAAGTTTTTGCAACGTTTAAATCTTACAGATATAAACCGATGGTGTTTGTAGTTACATCTCTTTTGTTGGTTTTATTATCGTTGCCGGGGTTATTTTTATCAGAGTTTATTTCACTTGTGATTCTTCTTACTATTGAGGTTGCCTTAATCTCATTGTTTACTATAAAAATGTGGAAGTTGGTGTCAGATCAAAACTTTTGCCAAAAGTTATTGAAGAAAGAAATTGAAGAAAACCATTTAAAGAATTGGCATACAATAATACATGATATTTTTTCATATTGCTTATTTTGTGTAAAAGAACAAAACAAAAATGAAATTGAAAATGCTATACACATTTTGAGGTTAATAAAAAATGAAGTTAATGGGGAAGGGACCAACGATATATTCAACCAAAACATGACAACAATCAGTCAAGAACTTTTGTCACCTGAGAGTATTAAATGTTTTGGAATAACAGATTTAGTTAAGATTTGGAGCGTATGCAAAATTGATGTGACGGATTTGATTATTGATGCTGCAAAAAGCGTCCTCAGTATGGATGATCAAGATTTGTCCTTATATATGTACAAGACAGTATCAAGTGTTTTATATGAAAAAGATTTAGATGCGAAAGAGAAGTTTTTTTATCTTTTTAATGTCGGAAAAAATATTTGTAACAATAGAATTTTGAGCGAAGATCGAAGGATAAAACATATTAATAGCTATATAGAAAATATTTGTTATTCCTGGAATAATAACGATGAAGTTCAAGTCAATGTTCTTATAAATATATTTGAAGAATTAGTTCTCAAAAATGAAAAATGGGATGAGGCATTGGTGGTGCATGATGCGATAATACGAGCATTATCATCTAACAATATAGTATACAAAGACAGTGTAAAATGCACGATGTTGGCATATATTTTTGCTTTGGAATATAGTTATGGCTTTAACGAAAAGGAAACTATAAAAGAAGAACATCGCAAAAAAATTCAAAGCCTTATTAAAAGACAAATTAATGATGCTGTTGATATCGTAACGTCATCGCTGTCATTACTTATTGAACAAAATATTCAAGATTTTTTAATCGCTTTAAGGAGTTTGGCTGATAACCCTTCGAGATATGGCGATCATGAGTATTATTCTAATTCAAGAGTCGCAAAATATGCTGTTTGGGATGATAATAATTTGACAGCATTGCTGTATTGTACATATTTTGCGAACCATATTTACTACCGCGGATTAATTTATCAAACAGAGAACTGGAACAGCCTTGGTTGCCAAGAAAAGAAGTTAATTCTATCGTCTTTTGTCAACTTGTTCAATAAAGAAACGTATGAGTTAAACGATGATATCTATGAATACATAGAAGAAATTGCGGAATGGGCTTCGTTTGAGCATTTTTATGGGAAAGATCATTTTGTATCTCTTTTTAAAGAAGCCAATAAAGAATTGAAAGATATAAATAAAACAATAATTGATAATAAAGAAAAGAATGGTGTCTTTTCAATTGAAGCGTTCAAGTCGGATTCGCCTTTTTATGATAATAATCCTAAAGAAGACTATTGTAAAAAAGAAGCTAATATTAATTTCGGGAAAAATGATGTTAATAAGATTTCAACAAAAGATTTGCAAGACTTTGCATATGAATACTGCAAACAAGTTTTGAATTATGAAATAGATGCAAATTTTGAGAAAGTTCCATTGTCATTTGATGCGACTGGGGTTAATGAAATTCTTAAAGTGATTAAGGATAACAATATTGTTATGTCTAACTATAAGTACATTGACGATCTTTCTTTTAGCACTGAAACAAGAGAATCTGGGGAATTTATTGAACTTTGCAATCTAATGAATGACATTAAGATTGTAAAAGATTCGAACATTAATAAAAGAATTATGTGCAAAACAATAATGCCTAAATACAATTTCAGTATTGGAAGAATTCAGAGAAAACAGCTTAACGATTTAGCAGTTGAAGAAGTATGCAGAGCATTACTTATTTCGGATAATAAGTATGTCATTAATGATGCAGTTTATGACAAAAAAGAAGCAATGGAATATGTTAAAAAGAATTACCGACAAGATTCTGTTAAGATTGTCATAAAGCATAATTTTGATAAGAACAAATTCTTTGTCTTAAGCTATAAAAATAAAAGAGGATAATATGGCACATAAGAATGAACCCGCAAAAGAAATATATGTTTTTAAGATAAAACAACCCGACATTGTGTCGGGCTGTTCTTATATTATTTTAGTGCTAAAAAACCAGATATGAATGCATCGGTGAATACAAATTGCTTTTCGCCAACAGCAAATTTTATTCTGATATACTTGCCGTCATTTGACATCCAAGAGACTGTTCCGTCACCGAATTTTTTGTGCGATACAGTTATGCCCACCTTGACTTTTGCAAGCATTTCTTCCAACGCTTTTTGGGCGGAATCGTCTTCAACAGGCACGGTATCGGCAACAGGGTTCGTTCCGTTTGTGATATTTTTAGTTTTTGCCGTCGCGCCGTCAGCGTTATCTTTATCCGCACGATATTTTTCGGGGATAAGAATATTTTCAAAGTCGGTCATAGTGGCCTGTTGCTTGCTGTATAATGCCTCGTATTCTTCGCGACGAAGTACCGTGTCCCATCCGCCGATCGCTTCGCCTTCGTGTTTGTCGATACCGGTATATGATAAACTCGAATTCTCGTATTTTCTAAATCCGAAAATGCCTTGATTCATTTTTTCGGAATCAAACAAACCGATAGAACACAACACGTCAAAATCTTTTACCGTAAGTCCCGTAACCTTTTGGAAAAGTTCGGGTTCTATTTGCGTAATGACGTCTTTTATCGTCTGTTCGCGATAATCGGTAAGATACATAAAAGCAGGAATTCGCGCCGCAAGTTTCAAAAGGTTTTCCTGCACCTGTTTACGCAAAGATTTTGCCTTCTTTTCGTCTTCGGTAAGTTCTTTTTTCTCGGTTGGCGTTAAATCGTCGCCTTTTTCCTTTTTGAGTTTCTTCACTTTTTCAGAACGGTTAATAATCGTCTGAATCTCGGCGTTTAGCGAACGAAAACCTTCGATACGCATAAGCGCGTCAAGTGCGTCTTGATTGTTCTGCAATTTTTTGAGAGTGTCGTTGTCAACGTGCACCAAAAGGGCGGTTTGCCAACGCTTTGCAAGCAAGGTTGCAGACGTTCCTGCATAAGTAATATCCAAAATGTCCTGTGCGTCGATACGATTCATTGACGAGCCGTCAAACGCAAGCACAGGCAAGAAGGAAATAAAGTCTTTCACCTTTTGTTCCGGGCTTGTTTCGTCAACTTTCAATCTGCACGAATAATCAGAAATCTGATGCAACGCACGCTCTAACGCGAAGTCGAAAATATAACATTCTTGCTTGATAATTTCCTTATCGCCGTGATCGTTCACTATTTCCCAAGGTGATTGCACTCTGAATGCCGTTTGGAAATACGATTCGGGGGAATTAAGGTTGCGCAACATAAACACACCCGTCCACGGTCTTACGGTAACACCGGTGTTGAGTTTTCCGCAAGATAACGTGATAGTTTTCGTTTCAAGCGGATCGCCCATTGCCGCCAAAACAGGTTTTAGCGCATCCAAGCCGATGCCTACTTTTGATCCGGCGCACACAATGATTTTGTAGTCATTGAAAAAGTTATTCTGTTTTTGACGCAATAAATTGTACATTGCATAGCAACTTGCAACGTTAGGCAAATACCAAAACGTATGAGTTAGCACGTTTTGCAACGTAATATCGGAAAACGGCATAGGCGGACGCTCCGCACCAAGTTTCAAACCGTCTACCGGCATATAGTTGCCCTGAATCATTTTTACCCATTTTTGCACGTCTTCTTCATATACAAATCTTGACGTTTCGACATTTCCGTTTTCGAGCGGTTGCGCCTTGAAAAATTCGTTAATATCAAATTCATTATACCCCTCGTTTATCGCAACGTTTGCAGTGATAGAGTCGGGAACTTTGTATGTGAGCATAACCATTTTAGGTAGTGCTGCATATGGATTTTCGCCTCTTGATTTATCCCAGTTTGCTTTTGCCGCTTGTTCGTCCGAATATGTCCAGTTGAACACTTGGTCTTCCAAGAATTCGCCCGAATTAAGCGCACGGAAAGGCGTGCCAGACAAATACAGATAATGCAAAGAAGTGATAGGCAAAAACGACTCGTTTATAGCGTTGCCGGCCTCTTCTTTCTGATACTTTTCAAGGTCAAAATCGTCGTCTTCCTCGTCGTATTTTTCAAACAAGTTTTTTGCGTTTTCACGCCACGCACCAAAGTGATATTCGTCAAAAACGATAATATCCCAATTCGTGGTGTGTATAAATTCGTTTTTCGCCTTTATACCACCAGCTTCGTTTGTGCCAAGCAAATCTTGAAATGAACCAAAAACAACGATAGGTTTTGTCTTGTCGCAAGCGTAATACTGTTCGTCAAGTTTTTTTGCGTCAAACTTTGCCTCTTTGTTGCTCACAAATTGCCAGCCTTTGAAATCAACGTGATGAGTCAGGTCTTCTTGCCAAGCTGATTCAACGGCAGGCTTAAACGTAAGCACAAGGATTTTTTTGAATCCCATCGCCATGCACAATTCGTATGTTGCAAAAGTCTTGCCAAAACGCATTTTCGCATTCCACAAAAATTTTGG
>ULYM01036624.1_pt1 | contig 11151 bp, 10 predicted proteins | sample 1962141 | NCBI WGS metagenome assembly ULYM01 (sample SAMEA4835862, study PRJEB28245) | human gut metagenome | biome: gut microbiome; material: fecal sample | place: Denmark | collected 2008
CGGAGGGCTCCGCCGACTTCATCGAGCTTTCCGTCGAGTCGCAGTTGCTCGGTGACGGTGAGCATGTCGATGGGGCGTTGTTGTGCACCCAGCCGGGATATTGCACTATAAATAAGCTGGTTGGTCGGCTCATAGAAACACTCTGGCTTTAAGATGTCGCAAACGGTGGTATAGGCATCTTTTTCGAGCATGAGAGCCCCCAACACGGCTTCTTCGAGCTCTTTGTCCTGAGGTTGTAGCTTGCCTTGTTCCGAAACTTTCGGAGCGTAGGCTTTTTTCTGGCGAGTGTAATTTCTTCGAGTTTCCATGCAGCAATTCTTTCCCGTTACAAAAGTAGTCAATCTTTCTGCTATCGGGAAATTTGGTGAGCGAATCTTATAATGAACTTTTCAACAGGCGGATATTTCCGATTAATTACAGGGCCGGTGTCGTATCGGGGTATTTCGCCATTTGCTTTTCACAATATTTTTGGAATAGCTCCCAATCGTAATAAGGTGCATATTCCGAATCGATGGGTAATTTTGTTTCTTGTTCATTGAACAATACTTTCACGAGTACTTTCCCATCGGTATTTTTATAAAGTATCCATTGGATATTCGTTGCCATAGGATTGTATTTGAAGTCTTGCCAAACCTCGGCTACTTTTTCGGGATCGGCTTCTACAACGGCTGCATTCTCAATGCCTAACAGGGCGAGTAAAGGAATTGTATTTTCACCGTGTGCAAAACGTAAATTGGCTTCGATACCGTTTCCGTCGATCGCCGCTTGCGATGTAGCCAACATGTCTTTTAACAGAGGTTTCGCAATGGCGACAGGAAGTCCTTTTCCGGGAATGGAGTTGGCTTTACGCAGGTATTGCGATAGGTTGTTCGCGCTCCACAAATCGAATTTTTCTTCTTCTGTGAACCACGGGTACAGGGATATGTCGTAGTCGGTATTCGGCAATATGATGGTTAAAGCGTATAGGTGGGTCATGAATGTAATGGGATCGGGTATGATTTGTTCCCACCCTTTCTTGAATATGCGGTCGATAAGCCTTGTGGGTGTATGCTTTTCCTGATAGGCTCGGAGTATCTTTTTCCATGAGCCTTTCGAGAGATATTGTTGGTATTCTTTTCCTTTGAAGAATCGCAGGGTATTGTCATATCCGTTGCTGGGATCCATAGAAAACTCCGCCGTGGGGGTATAACCTCTCATTTCTGCGACGAATGCCGCCATACTCGCCATGGAGCGTGGAACCGTGGTCGATTGTGCCACAAGGGTCACTTTGCCGTCCTGAGGTGTAAACGCCGGACGAAAGCGGTGATACATGCGACGAGCCATATCCCGGTGTTGTCGGGCTCCGAGCGGAGTGAGGTCTCCCCAGCGATGATTCATCAAATGGTAGATGGTGTCGATTTGATTACGCAGCAGTTTGCCTTCCCGGGTTAAAAGGTTCAAAGAATCGGCTTTATTCATTAGTTTGTACAGGTTCGGAACCATGCTTTTTGAATCGTGGGTGCGTGAACCGTGTCGAGCTATATGATCGATGTGAAACGGTATGAAATCTTTTGGAGCCGGGGTGTCTGTGGTGTCGTTGCAATAATAAACAGATGCCGTACTACCGAAAAATTGTGGATTTTGATGTAGAAAATCTTTTATAGAATTTTGCCCGAAAGAGATTGCAGATAGGCATAAAAGGATAGTACCGGCGGTGAGGGTTCTTTTTTTCATTTGTTTCTGTTTTTCTATTATGTCGGTAAAATTATAATAAATTTTCTCTTCGATGAAATTTTTATTCTTTTTTAGAGTGGAGTTGCCTATGTGACTGAGAATGGTTATTTTCGCAAAGATTCTCGAAAAACAAGGATATAGATGATTAGATTTCCCAATGCAAAAATCAATTTGGGGTTGCGTATCGTAGCCCGTCGTCCCGATGGTTATCACAATATAGAGACGGTATTTTATCCCGTTCAGTTACAAGATGCTTTGGAGATTGTTCCAACGTCGCAACAGGAGACGGAGTTGTCTTTGTCGGGAATTGTCATAGACGGTGATCCCCAGAATAATTTGGTGATGAAAGCGTGGCGGAGATTGAGCTGTCGTTTTTCGTTACCCCCGATATCTATTTATCTTCATAAAGCCATACCTTTTGGTGCGGGGTTAGGAGGCGGTTCTTCCGATGCCGCTTTTTTGTTGGCGATGGTGAGAGATTATTTTCGTTTGCCGTTGAGCGATGACGAGCTTGACAAGGAAGCTGCTTCTCTGGGAGCCGATTGCCCATTTTTCTTGCATAATAAACCTTTATTAGCCAAAGGAATAGGCGATGAGTTCGAGCCGATCGAATTGTCGTTGAAGTCCTATCGAATCGTATTGGTAAAGCCTTCTGTCTCCGTGCCTACGTCGGTGGCTTATTCGTTGGTTACTCCGGTATTGCCGGAAGAGCCGGTGAGGGATACCGTTTCCCGTCCGGTCGAGGAGTGGAGAGGTCGATTGATCAATGACTTTGAAGAAAGTGTGTTTGCCCGATTTCCGGAAATAGGAGAGATAAAGGATCGTTTATATGAACAGGGAGCTGTATATGCATCTATGTCCGGTTCGGGTTCTTCGGTATTTGCCCTATTCGATAAAGAAGTCGATCTTGCCGATTGTTATCCGGGGTGTTTTGTTTGGACTGGAATTTGTGAAGTATAGCGTATAAAATCGTTTTTGAAAAAGAGAATGATCGAAGATTGTTACATGACCGGTATTATAGATAAGATAAATTCTTTATATCCGATTTCCGATGATACGATACGGACATTGAAAGAGAGCATGACTTTGTGCCGTTTTCCCAAGAAGTATCAGTTGATAAGGGCGGGCATGTATTGTAAATCGGCTTATTTTATAGGGAAGGGAATGACTCGCTCGTTTTGGTTGGTGAACGGAGAAGAGATAACGACTTCTTTTTCGTGTGAGGGCGGAATCGTGTTCAGTATGGACGAACTCTATTATAACAAGATGAGCGAAGAATTTGTGGAGACCCTTGAAGATGTAGTCGTTTATAGAATATCTCTGGATAAATTGCGTCGGCTGTTCGAAACGAATATCGAACTGGCTAATTGGGGGCGGATTATTCATCAAGACGAGTACCGGCGTTTGCATCGCTCCCATAAGGAACGTTTGACTTTATCGGCAAAAGAACGGTATGAGGAGTTCAGGCAGCAATTCCCTCAGGTGAACCAGCGAGCTCAACTTGGGTATATTGCATCGTATTTGGGTATAACACTCTCGACGCTCAGTCGTCTCAGGGGAGCCCGAAAATGATCTTTCAGAGGATTTTTTGACATAGGACAAATTTTAAATTATATAAGTCCTGTAATTTTGCCGTAATATTAATCATCACTAAAATCAAAAATCTAAATTACCAATTCATTATGCAACAAATTTCTTCTGCTGCGTTTTCAGATACCAAACCTCATTATGAGTTGCTTGACGGATTACGTGGTGTAGCCGCGCTTTTGGTCGTGTGGTATCATGTCTTCGAAGGGTATGCTTTTGCCGGTGGAACTCTTATAGAAAGCATCAATCATGGATATTTGGCCGTGGATTTCTTTTTTATTTTATCGGGCTTCGTTATCGGTTATGCTTATGATGATCGTTGGGGAAAGAGCCTGACGGTAAAAAATTTCTTTAAGCGGCGGTTGATTCGTCTTCACCCGATGGTTGTCATGGGTGCAGTTTTAGGTGTGATTACATTTTGTATCCAGGGTAGCGAACAGTGGGACGGGACTCATGTGGCTACGTCGATGGTGATGTGGGCTTTGCTTTTCGCGATGTTTTTCATTCCGGCCTATCCGGGTGCAGGTTATGAGGTTCGGGGTAATGGTGAAATGTTTCCTTTGAACGGTCCCAGTTGGTCATTATTTTTCGAGTATATCGGTAATATTTTGTATGCTTTGTTTATTCGTCGTTTGTCTACTAAGGCGTTAACTGTTTTTGTGGTATTACTGGGAATCTGTCTGGCTTGTTTCGCTATCTTCGATGTATCGGGGTATGGCATGATAGGGGTAGGCTGGACGCTCGATTCGGTGAATTTTGTGGGCGGATTGTTGCGAATGCTTTTCCCGTTTTCTTTGGGACTGTTGTTGTCTCGTAATTTCAAACCCGTGAAAGTGAGAGGGGCATTCTGGATATGTTCTTTCGTATTGTTGGTTTTGTTTTGTGTTCCTTATGTAGAAGGGGTTGAACCTATATGCATGAATGGTCTTTTTGAGGCTTTTTGTATAGTCGTGGTATTTCCTGTTCTTATTATATTGGGTGCGTCGGGAAACACAACCGATAAAACATCTACGAGGATATGTAAATTTTTGGGAGATATTTCTTTCCCGCTTTATATCACGCATTACCCGTTTATGTATTTGTTCTATTCTTGGTTGATTGAGAACCAGTATTTTACATTCGGGGAAACGTGGCAAGTAGCCTTGTGTGTTTATGTATGGAATATATTGGTAGCCTATCTTTGTTTGAAACTTTATGACGAGCCGGTGAGACGGTGGTTGAGCAAGAAATTTTTGAAAAAACGCTAGGGATAACCCCGTTAATGGGGTTTATTTGATAGATAATAAAATTTCCATGCTTAAATTAGTTTTATGAAAATGATAGATTGTAGAAAGTCGTTGATGGTATGCATCGGTTTGTTGATGTGCGGAACCTTTTCGGCGCAGGAATCGGAGTTCGATTTGGCATCGCAGAGATCGGAAGCGCAAGACGTTTTTGCTGTGCCGGGTAAAAAATTGGATCATAAAGGGATAATTATTAACCCTACTCCTCATAAACTGGTTCTCGACCCAACCGGGAGGCTCGATATTTCCGGTGGAGTGTGTCTAAAAGATAAGCATGGAAAATTTTCCGAAGATTTGGATTTTGTCTCTTTTAACAAGAAGGGGGTAAAACTCTCCGTCGATTTTGGTTCGAAGGTTTCGGCTAAGTATGGGGTAAAATCTGTTTCGGGTGCATATCGCATGAATATCGGAAAGAATGGTATATCGATCGTCGGTTATGACGAGCGGGGAGCTTTTTACGGTTTGCAGACCCTTCGCCAGTTAGTCGAGAGTTCTGCGACTGTAACGGGCGAATTACCATATGTGGAAATCGACGATTACCCCGATTTGAAATACCGGGGGGTAGTAGAAGGATTTTATGGAACACCGTGGTCTCATGAGGTGAGAATGTCTTTGATAGATTTCTATGGTAAGTTCAAGATGAATAGTTATTTGTACGGCCCGAAAGACGATCCGTACCACAGTTGCCCGAATTGGAGGCTTCCATATCCCGAAAAGGAGGCCGGGAATATCAAAGAATTGATAGAGGCTTGTAAACGTAATCGGGTCGATTTTGTTTGGGCGATACACCCGGGACAAGATATTAAATGGAACGAGGAGGATTATCAAAACCTCGTTAATAAATTTAATTTGATGTATGACCTCGGTGTACGGGCTTTCGCCCTCTTTTTCGACGATATATCGGGCGAAGGGACAAATCCGGTGAAACAGACGGAGCTTTTGAATAGATTGACTAAGGATTTTGTGAAGTCCAAAGGCGATGTAGCATATTTAACGGTTTGCCCGACCGATTATTCCAAACTTTGGGCAAACCCCACACCGCAAGGAAGTCTTGCTATTTATGGAGAAACTCTCGATCCGTCGATAGAAGTGTTTTGGACAGGAGACGTAGTATGCAGCGACTTAACACCGGAGACTTTGGATTGGGTTAATTCCAGAATTAAGCGGCCGGCATATTTTTGGTGGAATTATCCTGTTACCGACTATGTGCGCAATATTATTTTGCAAGAACCTGTTTATGGCTTGAATACTTCGTTGGATTCCAATGATCTTTGCGGAATAGCAAGTAATCCGATGGAACATGGAGAGGCTTCGAAATTGGCTTTATACGGGGTTGCCGATTATACTTGGAATATAGCGGCTTATAATCCTATTGATAATTGGGAGAGAGGACTCGGCGAATTGATGCCGAAAGCAAGGGAGGCCTACCGGACATTCGCTATTCATTCTTGCGATACGGAGACCGGTTATCGCCGCGATGAATCGTGGGAAACCAAGACTTTCAGAATCGGTGATTGGAATGAAACGGAGGCTCAGGCTCTTTGGGCAGAATTCGATAAGGTAGAGAAAGCTCCTGCCGAAATAGAGAAAGGTTGCACCAATAAAGGTCTGATGAGTGAGTTGACTCCGTGGCTCCAAGAATTCGGAAAGTTGGGTACGAGAGGAAAACGGTCTTTGGAACTTGCCCGTGTTTATCGTGATGGTAAAGATGATGCCGATTTTTGGAATAAGTATATTCGGAACTTGATGAGTAAGAAGGATCGAGAAGATTATGAGGCTCATAAAAGCGGGACCATGAAACTGCAACCATTTTATGAAAATGCTATGGACGATATGGCATACGGCTTCTTAACTCGGTTGTCGGGCGAGACTCCTATCTGTTATAGGGGTATAGGTTCGTTCCATAATGCGAAAACCACGTTGAGCAAGTTAATGTTTGATCACGATACTACGACTTATTATACATCGGGAATCGCTCAAAAAGCCGGCGATTGGATCGGGGTTGATTTGGGAAGTGTCAAAGATGTGACCGAAGTTTCTATTTTGCAGGGGCGTAATTCTGTGGACGATGTCGATTATTTCGACCATGCCGTAGTGGAATATTCGATTGATGGTAAAGCATGGACTCCGTTGACGGAAGAGTTGAATAAACAGTATATCGTTCGTTGGAACGGGGAGCCTGTAAAGGCCAGATATGTCCGATTGAAAAGACTCGAATCTACTCGCACGAATTACGCATCGGTTCGTTCATTCGAAGTGAATCCTCCCAGAGTGGAACATTTGGGTTTCAGCTTAAAGTCCGACGATGTACAGCAAGCTCTTTATGCGTTTGATCAGCAAATAGGCACAAGTTATCGAAATAATGGAACTTTTTCTTTCGGGGTCGCTCCTCGGACCGAGGGATATACTTTGTTGGTGAATGAATTGCCGGAGGCGGGGAATGGAGCTCCTGTCGTGCATTTGAGACAGTTTAGGCCCGATGGTTCGTTGGCGGTTGAGTCGGTTATCGATTCGTCGTTTTTTAAGGTCGAGTTGGCCGAGGGAGTTTCCGAAGTACAAATAGAAGGGCCAGTGGAGATATTCGAGATAGTGCCGAAGTTTGATTAGTGTCGGATTTTTACGTTTAAAGAACAATTATTATTTTTGAACAGGATATAAAAAGAGCAGGTTTGCCCTGCTCTTTTTCTTTTGGAGAAAGGGAATTGCTTTTTTGCAGGTAATGGATAGAAATGAAAACATTGGGAAGGTGGCAGTGCACTCTGACAAAAGTGCAGTTTGGGCTTGTTTGGCAGTGTTTTTGATACTATAATGGTGCTCATTGGTAATGATGATATGAGCGTGATGAAAATGAAAATGTAACAAAAGAAAAATTATAAATATGGCCGAAAAGAAAGAATGCGAAAAATCGCAAAATATTGTAGATGAGGCTTCTGAAAAGGAGAAGAAAGAGTCGTTGAACCAAGAACCCGAAGTTTCGGAAGAAACAGGTTCCGAGGAGGGCGGTGAAGAAGGCGAGGCTGATGAGGCTGCCAGATTGTCAGCCGAATTGGAAACTTTGAAGGCGACTATCGAGAAAATGCAGAAGGATTATTTGCTATTGATGGCCGAGTTCGATAATTTCAGGAAACGGACGTTGCGTGAGAAATCGGAGTTGATCAAGAATGGCGGTGAGAATTGCATGAAAGCTATTCTGCCGGTTATCGACGATTTTGAACGCGGATTGGCAGCTGTGGAAGAAAGTAATGATTTAGCGGCTGTGAAAGAGGGAATGAGCTTGATATATAATAAATTCAAAAGCTATCTAGAACAAAACGGCGTAAAGGAGATTCCTACGGAGGGAGCGGATTTCGATACAGAATATCACGAGGCTGTGACGATGTTCCCGGCTTCGGATCCGGCTCAAAAAGGTAAAGTGATAGATACCGTACAAAAGGGATATACGCTCAATGACAAAGTTATTCGCTTTGCCAAAGTCGTGGTAGGGGAATAAATTATAGGACAGGGAGCAATGGAAAAAAGAGATTATTATGAAGTGCTGGGTGTCGCTAAAAATGCGACGGCCGAGGAGATAAAAAAGGCATACCGTAAAAAAGCTATCCAATATCACCCGGATAAGAACCCCGGCAACAAAGAGGCTGAGGAAAAGTTTAAAGAGGCTGCCGAAGCGTATGAAGTATTGAGTGATGCGGATAAGCGGGCTCGTTACGACCAGTTCGGGCATCAAGGGTTAGGTGGTGCTGCCGGTGGCGGTTTCAGTGGCGGCGGTATGTCTATGGAGGATATTTTCTCGCATTTCGGCGATATTTTCGGTGGTGGATTCGGCGGATTCGAAGGCTTCGGGGGCGGCTCACGAGGGGGACGTCGTCATGTCAATAAAGGTTCGGATTTACGAGTAAAGGTGAAACTGACATTGAAAGAGATCGCTACCGGTGTCGAGAAAAAAATAAAGGTTCCTAAGTATGTGAGCTGTTCTCATTGTAACGGTACGGGTGCAGAGAACGGTACGGCTTATACGATGTGTTCGAAATGTAACGGGTCGGGAGTAGTGACACGGGTACAACAGACTTTTCTCGGAGCTATGCAATCGACGACTACGTGTCCCGACTGCGGTGGAGAGGGCCGTATTATTACGAAGAAGTGTCCGCATTGTGCTGGGGAAGGTATCGTACGTGAAGAAGAGGTAATCACGTTGAATATTCCGGCCGGGGTATCCGAAGGTATGCAACTCTCTATGGCGGGCAAAGGGAATGCTGCTCGTCATGGCGGTGTGAATGGTGATTTGTTGATTTTAATCGAAGAGGAACCGCATCCCGATTTACTGCGCGACGAGAACGATTTGATATATAATTTGCTGCTCGATTTGCCGACTGCCGTATTGGGTGGTTCTATCGAAGTTCCTACTCTTGATGGTAAGGCTCGTATAAAAGTGGATCCCGGTACTCAACCCGGAAAAATATTCCGGCTTAGGGGAAAAGGATTGCCTTCGGTCAATCGTTATGGAGTAGGTGACTTGATTGTAAATGTATCGGTTTACATTCCAGAAAACCTCAATGCTAGCGAAAAGAAGCATTTCGAGGATTTGAAAACTGCACCCAATATACAGCCTACACTCACAGCTAAACAGCGAATATTCAGTAAATTGCGTCATATGTTTGAGTGAAAACGACGATGATATAAAATGAAAGCACCGTATATTATTGATATACGGTGCTTTCATTTTATATTGGGGAATAGTTCTTTACATTCCTTGTATAACGTAATAGGTGTAGATTAAAAAAATGATTCCTACCGATAACCCGATGAATGACCATCGGGTGAATAATTTGTCTTTGCCTATAATTCCATAACATAATCCGATTATGGAGCATAGGGTAATGCCTATCGGAAAAATGAAAAACCCTATTGCGATGAATCCTATGAGCATGATAATGCCCATTATGATTAGTATTTTACTCCTCGTTATTTCCATTTTTGTAAAATTTGAATGTTTCCTCTGTGATTTCGTAATCTAAGTTGAGGAGTATGGAGTCTTTTTCGCGGGGAGAGAGCGTAGAATCTTCTTCCCAGCCATACTCCTTAGCCAATTCTCGAATAGCTTTTATTTTTTCTTGATCTGAATTGAATACCCGTTTCTTCTTGTGTAACTTAGCTTCTACATATTTCCGGAGGGTTTCTTGTGCTCTGAATTGTTCGCCTCGGGTATAGTCGAATGACTTTAAGCTATCGATGTCTTGCAGTTCGTCATATAGCGTTAATGTCCAAAATAGGTTTTTGTCGGGCAATCGGGTGATGATACAGGGAATGATTTTTTTCCCCATGTTTAGTAATTGCGGAAATTGTTCCAATTTTTTCGCATCATTCGTGTTGCTGCTGAGGCGGGTTATCGGGTTGGTGTTGTGATTGTTTACCCATGCGTTGAAAAGACTGTCGAATTTTTCTAAGTCATCTCCTGTTAAAATCGTATCGGTATCACAGTCAGCAACGATAATTTCGGTAGATCCGTTAGCCCCGCCGATAACAGAAGCGGATTTCCCGGAACAACCGATGGTTAAAAGATAAAGTAGAATGATGTATGTGAAAGGGCGTTTCATGTTTCTTATTTTTGAACCGCGGAATTGTAAATGATTCTTGCGATATCGGCGATAATTTGTGCATTGGTTTGGTCGCTCTCACGAGAGTCTTTGATGAAAATAGCGAGAAAGCATAATTTTCCGTTCGGGAGATAGATTACGCCGGTATCGTTGTCGCCGATTTTTGTTCCGTCGTCCAAACGGTCGGAGCTGCCTGTTTTGTGTCCTAAGGCAATATTATCGGGCAATCCGGCTTTTATTTTATCTTTTCCGGTAGAAGTTTCTATCAAAATATTTTTTAGAAATTCGGTATGTGTTTCATTCAGTATCGGTTCGTTGTAGAGTTTTTCCAATAGTTGAAGTGTAGACGAAGGTGTGCTCCAATTGTTATAGCAATTGGATATGCGAGAGTGCATGGTTTCTTCGGTTTCGGTGAGATTGTAGTTTGTGATACCTAATTTGTCGATTCGGTCTTTCACGATATCGATACCGCCGAGATAGTCTATGAGAATGTCGCAAGCGTTGTTGTCGCTTTGAGAAACGGCATAGCGCATGAGGTCGGCGTAAGAAAGATAAAAGTTTCTTTCGGGGTATAATTCTCTTAGTGGGCTATAAGTGTCTTTGTGTATTTGCGACGATTCGATGAAGCGTAAAGAGTCCGGAGCGATACATTCGTTTTCCATTTTTTGAAGAGCTGCTATGGCAACATGGAGTTTAAAAACACTCATTAGCGGATACCGATGTTCGTCGTTAAACGTAAATAATTGTCCGTCGATCGAGAATGCAGCGCCGACCGTTGCATTTTTCCCTTGTATGGCTTGAAGAATTTTTTGTTCGATGGCTGTTTTTTCCAAGCTAATGGCAGCGATAGGGTGTAGCCCTATCCATGAAAACAGAAAACAGAATAGAATTATTTTGTTCTTGGGCATGATGTTTTGCTTGTTTTAAGTTGAGTTAAGTTACGAAAAGAGTGTAATTTATTGGAAATGAGCGTAGGT
>ULYM01028756.1_pt1 | contig 11106 bp, 8 predicted proteins | sample 1962141 | NCBI WGS metagenome assembly ULYM01 (sample SAMEA4835862, study PRJEB28245) | human gut metagenome | biome: gut microbiome; material: fecal sample | place: Denmark | collected 2008
ACTGAGGCAGTGCCAAAACGTAATCATCGTCATACAGAAAAAACCGATGTGTTTTGTAAAACTCAATTACATCTTGGCATCTCCTCTTTAATACTATAGAAACTATGTATTGGACATTAGAGTTAGCTTCAAAATTGGAAGATGCACCATGGCCTGCAACCAAAGACGAATTGATTGATTATGCTCAGCGTTCGGGTGCACCATTAGAGGTAATAGAGAACCTGCAAGAAATGGAAGACGAAGGCGAGATTTATGAATGCATGGAAGATCTCTGGCCTGATTATCCGAGCAAGGAAGATTTCTTCTTCAACGAGGAAGAATATTAATACATGTCAAAAGCCTGTTTAAAAGTTGGCCTTCAGTGGTCTATCACAGGTAAAAATAACATGGACATTCAAATAATCGAGTATTGTCAAATGATGTCGGCGAGGTAGTAAGGCCAAAAGCTTCTCTACCTCGTTTGTTTTTTGTTACTGAAAAACAATAGAAAGCCGATTGTTCCGTTATAAGTTTAGTGGTTTCGGAATATCTCGTACGAAAGGCAAGAAAGGAGGTTACCGGTATTTATAAAAACAGCATGAAGCGAATACTTTTTCTGATCATATTAGGATGGGCAGTTCTCCAAGGACTGAAAGCGCAGACGGATGCGGCATTAAGCCATTATTTCATGGCGACGGCGTATTATAATCCTGCGGCTGCCGGATCAACAGAAGATTTAAAAATGCTGGCTTTGTTTAACCGACAATGGGTAGGATTTCCCAACGCTCAACAATCATTCTTTGTAACAGCCGATATGCCACTGAAGATAGGAAAGACCAATCATGGTATCGGTATAGCGGCTTATACAGAAAGTATCGGTCTGTTTCAGAATACATTCGTCGGTGCCCAATATGCCTATAAGCAGAAACTTTTCGGAGGTGTATTGAGCGGAGGATTGCAAATCGGCTTCGTAACGGAATCATTCAAAGCCGACAGTATCTATATTCCTCAAAGCCCTTTTCACCAGCAAGAAGACGAAGCCTTCCCAAAAGGAACGGTCAGCGGAATGGGACTTGACCTGAATGTCGGACTCTTTTACACCCATAAAAACTTTTATGCCGGCATCGGTTATACCCATGTTACCTCTCCAGAGATACAATTAGAGGAAACCGTGTACACATATATCGGAGGAATGCTTAATTTTATGGGCGGATACAATATTCAGCTGAATAATCCGTTGATAGTATTAAAGCCTTCCGTATTTTTGTTAACAGATACGAAAAATTATCATCTGGATGTAACAGCACGGATGGAATATAATAAGATGTTTAACGGTGGTATCTCCTGGAAGATGAACGAATCGGTCGGTATCTTGCTGGGAGCAAACATCGGAAAATTCAACATCGGATATTCTTTCGGTTATCCGACAACGGCCATACGGAATGTATCATGGGGAAACCATGAAGTGGTGGTTCAGTTCCGGTTAAAACTGAAAAAGACAAAGACAGGAAATACAAAACATAAAAGCGTACGTATATTATAAGTATATGAAAAGAATAGGGGTAATACTTCTGGCAGTAGTTTCGCTGCTGACCTCTTGTGGCAGATCGCTTTCGAATGCTGGAGGAGAAGTCACGGGAGCACGTTCAATGGCTATCAACGAACCGGCTCCTTACGGAATGGTGCTAATCAACCGGGGTTCCTTCGAGATGGGACCGGCTGAAAAGGATTCGATTTGGGGAATCATGCCGGATAAGAAAGGTATTTCGGTAGATGCCTTCTGGATGGATGAAACAGAAACGACGAATGCTGAATATCGTCAGTTCGTATATTGGGTGCGCGACTCCATCATCCGTGAACGTCTGGCCGATCCGGCTTATGGTGGTAATGACTTGTTCAAGATCACCGAAGACAAATATGGTGATCCGGTAACACCTCATTTGGACTGGAGCCGTCCGATTCCCTGGAAAAAGGCAAACGAAGACGAAATCCGAGCTATTGAGAGTGTCTATTATACCAACCCGGTAACAGGAGAAAAGAAATTGGATGCCAAACAGATGGTATTCAAATACGAATGGTATGATTATACAGCAGCCGCTCTCCGGAAAAACCAGATGGATCCGACAGATCGCGTCCGTAATACCGACATCAAGGTTGATCCGAACGAAGTAATCATGATCTCGAAAGATACGGCTTATATTGACGAAGAAGGAAACATCGTCAACGAAACCATCACACGCCCCAGAAGTGGTCCTTGGGATTTCCTGCATACACGGATTGTCAATATTTACCCGGACGAAAACTGCTGGGTAAACGACTTCAACAATGCTTACAACGAACCTTATACCCGTATGTATTTCAATCATCCGGGATATGATGATTATCCTGTTGTCGGTGTATCATGGGAACAAGCCACTGCCTTTTGTATCTGGCGTACCAACCTGTTCAAACAATCATTGGCTTTACCGGCCGGACAAGTTGTAGAGCCTTTCCGTTTGCCAACGGAAGGAGAATGGGAATATGCAGCCCGTTGCGGAAAGAACGAGAATAAATATCCCTGGGCAGGCGATAACCTGGTTGGTGGTAGTGGTAAAGGTTGCTTCTTAGGTAACTTCAAGCCTGGAAAAGGTAATTACACGGAAGACGGTCACCTGATCACTTCCCGCGTAGGTTCTTTTGCTCCGAATGAATTTGGCTTGTTTGATATGGCCGGTAACGTATCCGAATGGACTTCTACTGCTTATACAGAATCAGGTCCGAATCAGATGAGCGACATCAATCCGGAACTTCGGTACAATGCAGCTAAAGAAGATCCGTATGCCTTGAAGAAGAAAGTGGTGAGAGGCGGTTCCTGGAAAGATGTATCCCAGTTTATCCGCTCGGATATGCGCAGTTTCGAATACCAGAACGAAACCCGTTCATACATTGGCTTCCGTTGCGTCCGCACACAAATCGGATTTTCCAAAGCAAAAGGGAAAAAGAAATAAGAAGAATATTACAAACGAATAAAGATATAATTCCATGGGAAAATATAGAAGATATAAGAATATCATAGAAATGTTCCTTTCCAGTGAGAAAGGAAAACGTGTATTGAACTTCTGTTACAGCTGGGGTGCTTCAGTCGTTATCATCGGAGCCTTATTCAAGTTGTTGCATTTACCGTATGCCAACCAGATCTTGTTTGTGGCAATGATTACGGAAGCTGCCGTATTCTTTATTTCTGCCTTCGAACGTCCGAACGACGAATATCATTGGGAAGATGTATTCCCGGTTCTTAAATCAAAGAATCCGCTGGACCGTCCGGACTTCAGTAAAGGAAGTGAAGCCAACGGCGGAAATGGCATCCAAGTAGGAGGCGTTGTCATGAATATGGGTAACGACATGTCTTCCAATACCAGTGCAGTCAGTGGTGCGACCGCTGCTGCCTCTTTAGGTTTGAATGTAACGGAAGAAGATACCCGCAACTTGTCTGACAGTATCAAGAAACTGAGTGGTGCAGCCGAACAAATCTCAAAGATGGCAGAACTGACCGAAGCTACTCAGAAATACCTGGAACAATTGTCGTCGATGTCTGAACAGATGGAAAAGTTCTCACAAGTGACCAACTCATTGACAAGTGCATCCGACACATTATTAAATGCCTACCAGCATATTTCCGATAATTCAGACGGTATCAGCCAGAATTCAAAAGGCTATGTACAACAGATGGAGGCATTGAACCATAATATCAGTGGCCTGAATGCCGTTTATGAAGCACAGTTGAGAAGCATCAGCATGCAGATCGAAAACATCGAACAGATCAATGCAGGCTTGTCCCGTATTAAAGATATGTACAACGGTTCGGTGGTGGATAGTTCCGTATTCCGCAGCGAAACGGAAAAGATGACACAACAGCTGGCTCAGCTGAACCAGGTATATAGCCGTTTGTTGCAGGCCATGACTGTTAATATGGCTCCTCAACAGCCGATGTATCAACAGCAGCCGTATCAGCAACCGATGTATCAGCAGCCGTATGGATACCAACAACCATACAATGCTCCGAAACAAGGATGAGTGAAATAAAGAATAAAGTTATATAGAACGATTTTGTAGGAAAACAGATAAACAATGGCAGGAGTAGCAAACAATCCGAATTCGCCACGCCAAAGGATGATCAACCTGATGTATCTGGTGTTTATCGCCATGATGGCATTGAATGTATCATCAGAAGTTTTGGATGGCTTTGAGCTGGTTCAAGACAGTTTGCGAACCTCCATCGACAATACGAAGCAACGCAATGACATTGTTTCCAATGAACTGGAAGCCTATTACCAGACAAACCCCGAAAAGGTGAAGGAATGGTACCAGAAAGGTCGGGAGGTAAAGCAGAAGTCAGACTCTTTGTATAACTATATACAGGATCTGAAGCAGAAGATAGCCGTCATCGCTGATGGCAAAGAAGCGAATGTGGATAACATTGAACATAAAGATGACCTGGAAGCGGCAGCACGTGTTATGCTTGCCCCGATGAAAGGTGAAGGGAAAAAGTTGCGTGAATCGATCGATGCTTATCGGACATGGCTGGGTACGCTTGTACAGGATTCAGCCAAAACACGTATTATCGAAAATGCGCTGAGCACAGAGCCTCCTTATCAGCCGGGTATTAATATCCGGACATGGGAAACAGCCTTGTTTGAGAATATGCCGGTGGCAGCAGCTATTACCTTGTTGACAAAGATACAAAGTGATGTACGTTATGCAGAAGGAGAAGTCCTTTCCATTCTATTGAAGAACGTGGATGTAGGAGACTATCGTGTCAACCAGATCACAGCACAGGTTATTCCACAAAGCCAAATCGTGATGCGAGGAAGCCAGTATCAGGCTAACATTGTCTTGTCGGCAGTCGATTCGACCAAGCGTCCTACCATCTTTGTAAATGGGAAAGAACTTCCGGCAGAAAAAGAAGGTGTATTCACCGTAGGAACAGGCGCAACCGGTACATTCCCGGTAAAAGGATATATCGAAATGCCCAATAGCGACGGAAGCACAAACCGTTATCCGTTCGAAAGCGAATATTTCGTAACCGAACCCAGTGCTACGGTAGCTCCTACATTGATGAATGTCTTATATGCCGGTATTGCCAACCCGATCCGTATTGCTGTTCCGGGTGTTCCGAGTGGAAACGTAACTGCAACGATGACGAACGGAACATTAACACGAAAAGGAGATTTATGGGAAGCTCGTCCGTCGAAAGTAGGAACAGAAGCTATTGTTACGGTCAATGCCCGCATGGCCGATGGCCGAAATGTTGAGATGGCCAAAACATCGTTCCGCGTACGTGCCTTACCCGATCCGATGCCATACATCGAATATAAGGACGAAAACGGAAATGTCCGGAAATTCCGGGGCGGAAAGATTTCCAAACGTAGCTTGGTGGAAGCAAACGGAATCCTGGCAGCCATTGACGATGATCTGTTGAATGTAAAATATACGGTGTTGAGCTTTGAATTGACATTCTTCGATTCGATGGGTAATGCAATCCCGGAAGTGGCACAAGGAACCAACTTCTCACAACGGCAAAAAGATTACATCCGCCGTCTGTCAAGGGGAAAACGGTTCTATATCACCAACGTGATTGCCAAAGGTCCGGACGGTATTGAACGTAAAATATCAACGATCGAAGTAATTGTCAATTAATCTGCTTCAGAAGATCAACTACGAAAGAAATAAATATATAACGTCTTATGAAACGTATCTATTATATAGTGGCTTGCTTGCTTTCCTTGATGACCATTCTTCCGGCTCAGGCTCAGAATGAGAATGAAGGAACGCAAACATCGCAGCAACAGCGCAAAGGACCGCGTGCCAGTCGGGGAGAACGGGCAACAGCAAAAGAAGAGAGCGGACTGCCGGAATTGTCGGTTCGTGCGCAAGATCTGAATGAACGTTTGACCCAACAAGTAGGAAATGCCCGCTGGATGCGCGTGGTATATCGCCAGGTCGATCTGACTAAAGAAAAGAATACTCCTTTATATTATCCGATTCGTCCGATGAACGGACAGAAGAACTTATTCACCTTGATCTTCCAACTACTCAGTGAGAATAAGTTGAAAGTATATGAATATTTGGATGGTTATGAAGTATTCGATGATGAACACTTGGTAAACTTCAAGGAAATGCTGGACCGTTTCCATGTCTTTTATGAAGAAGTGGAACAGAAGAACGGAGGCGAACCGTCATTAGTCATCAACGAAAGTGATATTCCTTCCGAACAGGTGAAATCATATTACGTAAAGGAAATGTGGTACTTCGACCAGAACAATTCGCTGTTCGATGTCAAGACGCTGGCCATTTGCCCGTTGTTATCGTCCGACAATGATTTTGGTCAGACCACCAGTCCGATGTTCTGGTTGCCTTATGAAAATCTCCGCCCCTATTTGCATACGGCTTATATCATGACATCCAACCTCAACAATGCAATGATATTCACCATCGACGACTATTTCCGTCGCCGGATGTTTGATGGAGATATCATCAAGACGCAGAACCTGATGAACCAGCCATTGCAGGCCTATTGTCCAACGCCTGATTCATTAAAGAAAGAACAGGATCGGATCGAAAAGCAGCTAGTCTCATTCGAGGATTCATTATGGATGAAGCCGGACACCACCGTATTAAAGGAGATCGAAGCCACGAAGAAAGGCAAAAAGAAAGCAGCCAAAGAAGCTAAAGCCGAAGAACCGAAAGCGGAAAAAGTGAAGGCTCCAAAAACCAAAGCACCCAAAGCTCCGAGATCTTCTGGTGCTGTACGTAGTATCCGAAGACGATGAATTATAGGCACAGTAGCAAATATCCGAGGCTTAAATTTGTAGTATATGGTATCAGCTTGTACGTTGCGTGAAGTAAAGGCTGCAAGGGATGCCATCAAGTACAAGGAAGACGAAGTACTAAACTATTTCATAAACAGGTCAACCAATGCTCATGCAGAATCTCTTAACTCTAAGTTGAAAGGCTTTAGAGCACAACTCCGCGGTGTGCAGGATTTACCTTTCTTTATGTTCAGAGCGTCTATGATCTTTGGATAACGTGATTATATTGCCACGGACTTATGCAACTGTGCCTTATTTTATGAGAAAACAAAGTTTCCCGAACGGGTAAACCTGGCAATTTCTACCCATTAATTCCAGCTTCCGACTTATCAAAAAAACATACCGTTGTTTTTTCAAAAACGTCCAATGTTTTTTTCAGAACAACGGTTGTTTAAAATGCGAAATCCAGAACAGGCATCTCAATAACAAAATAATTATATTTCCCATGATACCACATTAAAATCATACATTGTTCGCCATTTTTATAACAGCACAAAAGCGACAAAAAAAGGCTTTATTCTAAATATCCAAAATTGTCGCTTCTAAAAATCTCTTTCTTTATTTTATTATTTTTACTTTTGCGAGTAATTATACCGAATCATTAGTGTCCCGTTAAAATCGGGACCCGTTAAATATTAATCAAATAACCCCGGAAAGAGGGGACAATCGAGTTCTTTGACATTATTGAAATCAGTCCTTTCGAAGAGATCAACGAGTGGAGTCTTATCCATAAGCGAAATGCTTAGAATCTGAAGAACCTCATAAGTCGATCGCTTAAGTTGCAAATCATGTTGTACGATAGCAACAAGGCTATAGGCTATGATTGCCGATTAGATTTGGATTCTGACAGCATTCTCTGTAGTACCCCAAAACTTCTTAATCTTGAGGTGCTGCTTTAGCCATTTGAAGAACAGCTCTATCTGCCACCTATTCTTGTAAAGGTTGGCTATCTCAGGTGCTGTTAGATGAAAGGCATTGGTCAAGAAAGCAAACTCCCTACCTTGTTCTTCATCATAGAATTTGACAAGTCTGAGTTTCTCCGGATACTTCCGGTATGAATTGTATTCAGTGAATTCAATCACTGCATCTGTCAATATATTCTTTGGCAACCTGCGCCTCCATTTACAGCATTTGTATTGCAGATTCTTCTTGGCTCGCACAACAAAGAATGATTCATGCTGATGTATTTTGAAAAGTTCCCTGAAAGCATTATATCCACGGTTGAATACGTAGTAAGAATCTGATTAATAAGGAGTTTACTTTATTACCTTTGAGTCGTAAACGGATGCTGTAGAGATGTGGAAGAAAGCTGGGACCTGAGATTCGAGGTCGTATAGCACATGTGCTTTTACTCCTCCCTTCTTCTTACGGAACTTAGCCCACCAGAAGACCGACAAACACAATGGAATGGTCGTTGAGTCGAAGGCATATACATTGCCTTTCAACTTGAAGATATCCGTTACACGTTTCTTTCTAGCTTGCTCCATCATATAGAAAGCAAAGTCTTCAAAGATACGGTAGTCACGATTCTGATTGGCTGAAGCAAATGTCGTTTTCGCTATAGGCTTATGCCCTAATCCAAGATGGTATTGCTTTGCTCTATGTGCTTCAAAAGCAACAATCAGATCTCGCAAACTCTCGCGATTACTCAGTTGACCAAACATCATTGCAAGCAATTGATTCCAACAAGTAAAATACTTCACATAGCGGTTTCCATCATACTTGTCAACCAAATGGCGAAACTTGTTATTGTCGAGAAATTCTATCAATTGGGCGAAAACGTATTTGTCTTTGTTCATCGTGCAGTATTATTGATAACTGCAAAAGTACAAATTCAAATCGTTGCACCCTTGAAATCTCTTGCAAAAGACTGTATTTCAATTAATTCAAAGAGCGATTAGTCCACTTTAACGGGACAGTAGTGATACCGAATATATAAATATAAAAATAAAGAAAGATGAAAACATTCCGCTGGCTGCTTTATTTAGCATGTACTTGCGCTCTTTTCGCCGCTTGTCACGACGACGATGAGCCAATCTATCCCCCCGAAGATAACAACGTCTTGTTTGCCGGGGAAAACAAGGTTATTACTTTACAAGAACAGACAAAGAACTTCCGTTCTCCTGAATACCGATGCAAGATAAAGGCGGGAGACGGCAGGGAGTTTACTCGCATCGGCGATCACGTGCGTTTGGAGGGTTTATCTATATTGACATTCCAAACGGGGTTGAAGCCGGGCATCTATCGCCTCCTCGCTTTGGAATATCCGGAACTGACCGCTGGCTCGTCCGACACAACATGGGTGGAATACGGGCTGGGTTGCCGTGTTGAAATTTCCAATACGGGAGAGGTGAAGGTACTCGACAGTTTCAACTCTTCCCTTAACTTTTCAGGTAAAGGAACGAAGGAAGATCCTTACATCATCTCCAGCTATAGCCACTTGAAGAATCTGCGAAATATCATCAACGATCAACGTCAGAATTCGGAGGTGACGAAATACACCTATTTCAAACAGATGGCGAACATCGACATGGACAAGGCATCGTGGGATAGCGACCACAACGAAGGATGGTATCCGATTGGAGCGCAACCTACCAACCCCTACCGTGGTGTGTATGACGGAAATGGGTATAGCATCAAAAACCTTTGGAGTAATCGCCCGAACTCATCGGGCATCGCGCTGTTTGGCTTTGTGGAACAGGCCTATATCAAGAATGTAAAGATGGTTAACCCGAAAATGGAAGGGAACTATGCCGTGGGTAGCCTTGTAGGGGCAAGTGTGACCGCTGGAGACAGAGCGGATACGACCTTCATCTCTTCTTGCTCCACTACCAAAGGCTACATCAAGGGTGGTGCTGGCAGCGTTGGCAACGGCGGATTGATTGGTGTGGCCGATATGAAGAGCGTGCTGTTGATGGATAGTTGTATCAACGAAAACACGAATGTAAGCGGCGACTATGCCGTAGGCGGATTGTTGGGCGCGGGCTCATTATATTCTTATGCGAATGTACAGCAAAGCGAGAATCACGCATCAGTCAGTTCGATGCACACTGGAGCCGGAGGCTTGGTTGGCTCAGCCGACTCTTTGTTCGTCTTGGCTTGTGTAAACACGGGCAGCATCTTGGGCGCTACTCAGTATGATCCTTCCGATAAGGCGAGTGGTGGATTTGGTACGGGTGGTATTGCTGGCGGAACAGGAATGTCTTTCATCCACGAATCGAAGAACACGGGGTCGATTAAAGGACACACCGGCGTTGGTGGAATCATTGGTAGCACGCGTATCGGCTCAGACGAGTTGCTGTTCAACAACACGTTGGTTAAAGGCAGCTCAAACGAAGGATCTGTAGAGGGGCAAACAGCTGTTGGCGGCATCTGCGGAGAATCTCAGTTTGGAGCTTACATGGTTTATAACACCGGCAGCGTAACGGCTTTAGGCGCAGATGCGCATGTCGGAGGAATTGTTGGTAACACCTCTATTGCGGTCGTTCACAATGTCCTCAATGATGGCGTTGTCAGCGCCGCATCCAGCCATTGTGCAGGTGGTGTCATAGGCAAAACAACATGGGGAGCCGTTTTTGCTTGCCAGAATTATGGCAACATGAAGGTATCAGCCGACTATGCCGGTGGCGTTATCGGTCTGGCTGGTAATTATACGATGGTGAACTATTGCAGCAACCTGGCAAACATACACAATTCGGGCAAAGGTCCGACGGGCGGTGTCATCGGTGAGATTGGCGACCCCAGAGAATGGTCGGCCATGGATATCGTCGGCTGTGTGTTGGGCAGTGTAGAATGTGTATTGGGTGTGGCCGGACCGCTAATTGCAGTAACGGGGGATGCTTTGAAAGGATCAGTTAGCACAACTGCTAAGGTCTTTGGGAAATTAACACACGTATTGCATATGGCAGAAACGGGACTCGAGTATGCCTTGTTAGCCACGGATGCGTCACTTTTCCTTTATGGAATCTATGAAATGGTGGATGAGCAAGAACTCCAGCTGATGAAAAGCTCGTTGCAGGCGAAAACGTCAGAGATAGCTGGCGATGTTGCGCAAGCGATGAGCAACATACGCGGTGGCCGTGCGTGGTCGATATCTTTGCTGTCAGACGGATTGACCCCAGAGGTGGCCCAACTGCAGTTGGCCAACACCAACAATGTGTTATCATTCTACGAACAATCGGACGAGAACAACACCACCGTCAACTTCAATATCAACAACAAACGAGAGGAGCGTTACAAGGAAATCGAAAAGTCAAGAAAGATTCAGAGCATCGTACAG
>ULYM01063289.1_pt1 | contig 11068 bp, 11 predicted proteins | sample 1962141 | NCBI WGS metagenome assembly ULYM01 (sample SAMEA4835862, study PRJEB28245) | human gut metagenome | biome: gut microbiome; material: fecal sample | place: Denmark | collected 2008
CGAACAAAAACGTGAAAAACTTCGGTCGATCGGCGTGAGCTTTGACAAACCGGACGCATGGGAGGAAAAGTTCGCTTTGCTGAGACGATACTTCGACGAGCACGGCGATCTTAAAATCCCCGCGAATTATGTGGTAAACGGTGTCTGGCTCGCGAGGTGGTTTACCGAGCAACGGGCGAAACTGAACGGCAAACCCACTCTGAGAAGCGGCAAAAAACCTCTTACCAAAGACCAGAAGGAAAAACTTCGGTCGCTCGATATCCGGAGAGGAAGGGTTGGCTAATGATTTTCTTTTGAAATAAAAGGAATGACAGAAAGAAAGGTTGGAGTAAAGAAAAATAAATAGATGTTCATCGAGATTAGGTGCTAGCAGTACTTAAAAACTGAATGAACATGTGCTCGATAAACAAAATAAAACGTTGACAAACTTATCGTGAGACAAGATGCGTAAGGAAAATACATTGATTTAAAGATTGAATGAGAAAATATGGCACTGACTTTGATGTATATAACGAATGATTCTGCCGTCGCATTAATTGCTGAAAAAAACGGGGTTGACAGAATATGGGTTGACCTTGAAACGTTAGGCAAAGAACAACGGCAAAAAGGGCTTAATTCTGTAAAATCTCATCATACGATCGAAGATATTAGAGTTATTTCGCCGTTGCTTACAAAAGCTGAGATGCTTGTAAGGGTAAATCCGATAAATCCTGAAAGTAAAAAAGAAATTGACGAAGTGATAGCTGCCGGAGCGGATATGATTATGCTTCCGATGTGGAAATCGTCAAAAGAAGTTTTGCAGTTCTTAAAAATTGTAAATGGTAGGGTAAAGACAACTTTGTTATTAGAAACCAAAGAGGCTGTCGATTGTATTGATGATGTTCTTTCGCTTGGCGGCTTTGACGAAATACATATAGGACTGAATGATTTGCATTTGAGTTACGGTTTGAGCTTTATGTTTGAACTCTTATCAAACGGTATAGTCGAAAATCTGTGTAGGAAATTCAGGCAAAACGGAATTCCGTATGGTTTTGGAGGAATTGCGAAATTAGGTTCAGGGTTGATTCCTGCCGAAATGGTAATTAAGGAACATTACCGACTTGGTTCAACTCGCGCAATTCTTTCAAGAAGTTTTTGTAATATAGATCAAATACGAGATAAAGCGGAAATCGAAAAAATATTTTCAATCAATATGAAAAAACTCAGAGCTTATGAAAAAGAAATAGAGATGTGTGATATTTTTGATTTTGATAAAAATAAGGCAACGATGGACGAGAAAATCAAAATAGTATCAAAGGAAATGGGCTGAAATGAGAGTTGATTATAAACGCATTAAAGATTTAACGGTAACCTATGGAGATGCTTTTTACCTCCTTGATTCGGTACAGTTCGAAGAAAATTTTTTAAAATTGAAATCCGCGTTTTCCCGATATTATCCGAATTTTAATATTGCATATTCCTATAAAACGAACTACACACCGAAATTGTGCAGAATCATTGACGAACAAGGCGGATATGCGGAAGTCGTTTCCGATATGGAAATGGAAATCGCTCAAAGGCTGGGTGTATCGCCGGTAAAAATTATTTGGAACGGACCTTATAAAAATCTAGACAAACTTAGAGAATTACTACTGCTTGGCGGAACCGTCAATGTTGATACAATCGATGAATTGAATTATATAGAAAAAATAGCTGTTGCTTACACGGATAAAGTTTTTAACGTGGGAATTCGCTGTAATTTCGATGTTGGAGATGGCGTTGTTTCTCGTTTTGGCATAGATGTGGGCGGGGATGAATTTGAAAAAGTTCTCCGTGAATTTGCGAAAAATAAGAATATTCACCTGATCAATCTTCAATGTCATTTTGCAAAACGGAATATTGAATTTTGGCCTGCAAGAGCCAAAGGAATGGTTCTTTTGACAAAGAAAGTTTCGCAGAAAATCGGTTATTTACCGGAACGCATTGATATTGGTGGCGGTCTGTATGGAAATATGGAGGAGTCGTTAAGAAAGCAATTTCCCATTGATATTCCGACATACGAGGACTATGCTATCGCCGCGGCAAAGGTTTTTGCTGAAAGTTTCTCTGAAAACAAGCCGGAGTTGGTTATTGAACCGGGTTCGGCGTTGGTCGGGGATTGTATGAAGTTTGTCGGAAAAATTGAGACAATAAAAAATATACGGGGAAAAACTTTCGTTACAGTTCTTGGAAGTCAGAAGAATATCAGTATGAGCGGCGTAAATCCGCCAATGGAAATTCTGCATTCAGAAAATGACAGTCGGTATTATGAGAATGCGGATTTTGTTGGATACACCTGCATTGAGGGAGACGTGTTGTACAGGAATTATTGCGGCAACTTAGCCATAGGCGATTATGTTGTTATTTCAAATTGCGGTTCGTATTCGCTTGTGATGAAACCACCGTTCATAATGCCTAATTTCCCCGTTTTGGATATATGTGATGAAAGGCGTACAGAAGTGATTAAACGTGCGGAGTCGTTCAATGATTTATTCCATACGTTCGCTTTTTAATGATTATGGTAAAAGTACATTTGTTGTTCAAGAGGTTTTTTGATTTTCTGCTATCCTTGCTCGGACTGATTATATTGTCTCCGTTTTTTATTATTATCGCAATTATCATAAAATGCGATTCAAAAGGTCCTGTGTTTTTCAAACAGGATCGCAGGACGAAAAACGGAAAGATATTCAAAATGTATAAATTCAGGTCTATGGTAGTGAATGCGGAGCAGCAAGGTGCAGGACTATTCAATTATAAAGACGATCCGCGGGTAACGAAGGTCGGTAGATTTATACGCAACACCAGTATAGACGAGCTACCGCAACTCCTGAACGTGATGAAAGGCGATTTATCACTTGTGGGTCCTCGTCCTTGTGTTTCTTATGAGCTCGGAGACTATGACACCTTGAACAAGCGATATAAAAAACGTTTTGAGATGCGTGCGGGAATAACAGGACTTGCGCAAATAAAAGGACGAAACGAAAACTCGTGGAATGAAAAAGTTGAATTTGATAATCAATACATAGAGTTGTTCAAAAAGCAAGGATTATGGCTTGATATTAAAATTTTGTTTGGTACGGTGGCGAAAGTCTTTAAAAGTAAAAATATTTATGAAGAGAAGTCTGATGAATCGTTGGATGATATTGCTGCAGCCGAAATAGCGGAAAATGAAGTAATTCGTTTGGCTCACCTACCTGATGAAGACGAATTTTTAGAAACAAGTGAAAATTTGAAAAAGTAAAGGAGAGTTTAAGTTATGAAATCAGATGTTGCCAACCGACTGATTTGGTATAAAGGTAAAATTGTGAATGTCAACGATGCAATGATTAACGTTCTTGCCCCGACTTCTCAATTCGGATTGAATGTATTTGAGGGCATTCCTTGCTATTGGAACGATGATGAAAAACAATTGTATGCGTTCCGTCTTGAAGCGCATTATGACAGACTTCTTCGTTCCGCAAGGTTGATACAGATAAATTGTCCTTATACAAAGTCGGATATGAAGAATGCCCTTGTCGAAGTGGTAAAAGCCAATGAGTATGACGAAAATCTTTCCGTCAGACAGACGCTTTTTGTGGATGGCTTCGGTTCGTGGGGATCTGCTGAACCTGTAGATATGTTCGTTGCTCCGATTCCCAAGGGAAGAACAAGTGCGGAATATAACAAAAAAGGGCTGAATTGCTGTATCACGTCTTGGAGAAGAATTTCCGACACAACACTGTCGCCTCGTATTAAATGCGGAGCCAATTACATCAACAGCCGTATGGGGCAAAGGGAAGCACTTCGTAACGGATATGATACTTGTATCTTTTTGAATGATGCGGGAAAAGTCTCGGAAGGTCCCGGTTCCTGCTTCTTTATGGTGAAAAACGGTACAGTTATTACTCCTAAACTGACAGACAGTGTTCTCGAAAGCATTACGCGAGATACCATTATTCAACTTGCCAAAATGAAGGGATATCCGTTTATTGAACGTAGTATCGACAGAACGGAACTGTATACTTGCGACGAAGCGTTCCTTTGCGGTTCCGCGATGGAAGTCACACCGGTTCTTTCCGTTGACAGATACGAAATCAACAATGGGGAAGCAGGAAAAATTACGACGGATTTACACAAGACTTATCTTGACGCGGCAAGAGGATTGTTTCCAGAACTTAAACAGTGGGTAACACCGATTTATTGATACGGTTGGAATGACGATGGAAAGAACTTATACAGAGGGGCTTGTTTCGGTTATAACGCCGATTTACAACGCTGAGAAATATCTTGCAGATACATTAAATTCTGTATTTGCGCAAGATTATAAGGACATTGAAATTGTTCTCGTAGACGACTGTTCAAAGGACAATTCCGCAAAAATTATATCCGAGTTTCAGAAAAGCCACCCGGAAATCGTGTATTTTCTTCAAGAAAAAAATATGGGTGCGGGAGCGGCGCGCAACAAGGCATTGGAACTTGCGCGCGGCCAGTATGTTGCATTTCTCGATAGTGATGATATTTGGATGCCGGACAAAATCGGCAGACAGATAAGCCTGATGAAGGAAAAGAACTCCCCGTTTTCCTATACAGCGATAGAAATGATGAATGAAAAGGGTGAGACAACAAAAGGGAAAAGAAAACTTCGGGAAACTTGTAATTATAAGTATTTACTTCACAATACAATTATAGCCACTTCTTCGGTTGTTGTGAACAGAAGCGTCCTTGGCGATTTTCGTATGCCTCTCCGTCGAGGCGGGCAGGATTATGCAACATGGCTTATGCTTTTGAGAGGCGGCGCAGTTGCTTGCGGAATTAACGAAACGTTGGTACGGTATCGTGTTGCGAACGGTTCGCTATCATCCAACAAGTTCAAGAGCATAAAACAGGTGTGGGAAATACAGACTCAGGATGAAAAAATAAACAGATTCAAGGCGTCATTAAATATTATATGTTTTGCGTTTAATGCACTGAAAAAATATTTATTTTAGGAGAAAGGGCAAGAATGAAGATAGCGGTAGCGGGAACGGGATATGTAGGGCTTTCGTTGGCGGTGCTTCTGGCGCAGCATAACGACGTGGTTGCCGTAGACATAATTCCCGAAAAGGTAGAACTTCTGAATAACAAAAGATCGCCGATTATCGACAAGGAAATCGAAGAATACCTTTCGGCAAAGCCTCTGCGTTTTTCGGCTACGCTCGACGGCGATTCGGCGTATAAAACCGCCGACTACGTGATTATCGCCGCTCCGACGAATTACGACCCCGAAAAGAACTACTTCGACACTTCGGCGGTGGAAAGCGTAATCGAGCAGGTTCTGCGCGTGAACAAGCACGCGGTGATGGTGATAAAATCGACTATTCCCGTCGGGTATACGGAAAGCGTTCGCAAAAAATATAACACGACAAATATTATTTTTAGCCCCGAGTTTTTGCGCGAGGGACACGCCCTTTACGATAATTTATATCCGAGTCGCATCGTGGTTGGGGTTCCGAAAAACGACGAAAAGATGAAGCGCGCCGCAGAAACGTTTGCGGAATTGTTACAAGAGGGCGCGATTAAGAAGAATATCGACGTACTGTTTCCGAATCTTACCGAGGCGGAAGCAATCAAGCTTTTCGCGAACACGTATCTTGCTTTGCGCGTGGCGTATTTCAACGAGCTCGACACTTACGCCGAGTTGAAAGGGCTGGACACCAAGTCGATAATAGCAGGCGTTTCGCTTGATCCGAGAATAGGGAATTATTATAATAATCCTTCGTTCGGGTACGGCGGGTATTGTTTGCCGAAAGACACGAAACAACTCCGCGCGAACTACGACAACGTTCCTCAAAATCTGATTTCCGCGATAGTGGAAGCGAACACGACGAGAAAAGATTTCATAGCTGAGCAGATACTAAAGCGTAATCCGAAAGTGGTTGGGATTTATCGCCTTACAATGAAGGCAAACAGCGATAATTTCCGGCAGAGTTCGATTCAGGGCGTTATGAAGCGGATCAAGTCGAAGGGCGTGGAAGTGCTTGTGTACGAACCTACGATGAAAGAAGATTCGTTTTTCAACAGCCGCGTAACGAAAGATCTCGAAGAGTTCAAAAAGCAGTCGGACGTGATTATCGCCAACCGCTACACGGACGACCTGAAAGACGTTATCGGGAAAGTTTACACGAGAGATTTATATTTCAGGGATTGAGAACGGCATGGAAAGAAAGGATAAGATAAAATCGATTTTGTCAGCACCGGTATCTTGGATTAACGAGTTAAGGTACCCGTCGCCAAATATTTTAACTGATACCGAGACGGTAAAGTTAATAAAAGAGCAGAATTTGTCATTGTCTCGTTTCGGAGACGGTGAGTTTTGTTTGATGCGCGGAATCGGAATAAAGTTTCAGGAAGCGAACAGGCATTTGGCAAAAAGGTTGACGGTGATAGCAAACGAAGAAATTGAGGGTCATTTGGTTGCTTTGCCGTATATGGTTTCGCACATAAAAGAAAGCAAAGAATTCCTTAGTGATAAATCGTATAAATTTTGGAAACGCACGTTACTTTATTCTAAGGGGTTTTATAACAAGTATTTTCATAGAAGTGTGTATGGAGATACGAATTTAAGCCGATTTTATATTGAACGTAAAGATAAGGACGAGCGGACTGAATATGTCAATTTACTAAAAAGCTTATTTGTAGATCAAAGGCTGTTTTTTGTCGAAGGAAGAAATACGCATTTGGGCGTTGATAATGATTTGTTCGGAAATATCGGGGTCCCTGAAGCAAAGTGCAGAAGGTTGATTTGTCCGAGTAAAAATGCATTTGATAAGTACGAGCAAATATTAGACAAAGTAATGTCCTGCGCTCACAAAGATGAGATGATTATACTATCTTTGGGACCTACGGCGACAGTGCTGTCGCGGGATCTGGCAGTTGCCGGTTTTCGAGTTTTAGATTTGGGACATATTGATATCGAATATATGTGGTGGCAGCAAAAAGCCGATACCCCGCAGATTGTTAAAGGGAAAGATATGACCGAAGTTTCCGAATTTAAACCCAAGGAAAATGAAGATCAAATTTATTTATCTCAGATAGTTGGAGTTGTTGAATGAAGAATAGAAGTGGTGCACGATTAGAAATTTTGATGGCAGCGGTGAACCAAGATAAAACTTTGTTGGATAAAATCAATTTAGAGTCAGATATTATCGTGTGTAATCAAAGCAATAGTTCTTTGTTTAACGAGGAAAGATTCCAATATGGCACTAATAATGTTACGTGGTTTAATTTTAACGAGAGGGGAGTCGGCTTAAATAGAAATAATGCTTTAATGCGATCACAGGCGGATATTTGCTTGATTGGGGATGATGACGTAACATATAAGTCTGGGTACTCCGATATTGTTGTGAGGACTTTTGATGAAAATCCGAAAGCTGATGTAATTTTGTTTAATGTTCATCCGAACGAAAATTATCATCCGTTTGTATGTAAGAAAAAGATGAGAATTAATTTTTTGAACTGTGGAAGGTTTGGCGGAGTGCGTATAGCATTTAGAAGGACGAAAGTTATAAAACATACAATCTCATTCAATCTAATGTTCGGTGGTGGCGCTATGTTTGGAGCTGGTGAAGATGTTATGTTTATAGAAGATTGTCTGAGAAACGGGTTAAAGGTTATTGCTGTGCCGAATGAAATATTAACATTAAGGGAAGAGAGAGAATCGACGTGGTTTAATGGATATGATGATAAATTCTTTCATGATATGGGTGCTTCGTATGTTTATCATTATGGCCGCTTAGCGTTACTTATTGCGTATATACAGTTATTACGACATAAGAAGGAGTATTTAACAAATTATTCATTTAAGAGAGCAGTGTCTTTTATAAAAAGTGGGATAAAAACATATCGGAATTTATAGGTGTTATCATGATCGTAGTATATACTATATATGATGTTTTTTGGCTTTTGGTTGGGAAATGGAAATATAAAAAGTTTATTAATCCAATAAGTATATATGCGGCTGTTTGGGGTGGGGCTGTACTTATTCATGAATCTGGTCTTATTAGGTGTTACCCGCTGACGGCATTTACGTGGGTTACCATTTTTTTATTTCAGTTTATTTTTTCGTTTTTGTGTTTTTTATTTGCAAACGGTACGCGCCAGCCATCACTTAATTATTTTGGGGGCGATGAAAAAATAGAAGAAAAGTATAGAAAAAAAGTTTTTTTCTATATTTGCCTGACTGGTGGGCTTGCCGCAGTTGCCATATTGTTCAACTTTTCTCAGATTGTCGCTTACTATGGTAAAGATGTTCTTAGAAACTTTACTGAGATATACCATGATAGAGTACAAAATGTAGTAAGTTTTCGTTCCATACCATATTTGGGGTCTTTGTCGATGTGTGCCATTTCAATTTGTGGTTATTATCTGCGAAGATATGGTTTTTCTCCAATAATGATAGTTGTTGCGGGGTTACCTTTGATTGAAACGCTAACAACAGGTGGACGTGCAAATCTTGTATTTGCGTTTTTGCTTTTTTTCTTTTCGTATCATCTAACTAACAAACCGGAAAAAATTGCAATAAGGAAGAAAAAGGATCGATTACTGTATGTACTGTTGATACTTACTTTATGCTTATTGATCATCTATATATCAGGATTAAGGTCATCTGGTGCTGAGCTGACATATGCAAGTGCAACTTATATTAGAATATTCGGCAACAATGCTGTTGTGTATAAATTGTTGACTTATGTAACTGGACCGATAGGTGCTCTTAATGAGTACCTTAGAACGATGGATTTTAATTTTGCTCAAAATACATTTCTTTGGGTTTACAACATGTTGGCGAGGTTTGGACTGTGTTCTAGGATCGAGCAGTATCAAGAATGGTTTTATATGCCGATGGGGTGTAATGTTGCAACGTGGATCAGAGAACTTATAGAAGATTTCACATACCCGATTGCAATTATTTGCGCCTGTATTTTTGGTTTTTTTGTTTCGCGTTCATATAATTGTGCATGGCAACAAAAGGAATCTGGGATATTATGTTCTAGTATCTATTTGATGATTATAGCATTAAGTTTTTTTGATTGGAAAATTCGTTCTTTTGGTGTTTGGATAGCATTGATCTGTAATTACATAATAGGAAAACGACTTGAGAAGAAAAAACAAGTTTGAGGTGAATAATGCTTGGTGTTGTTATATTAAATTTTAATACATTTCAGTACACAGTACAGTGCGTTGAAAGTGTTAGGCTAAGTGACGATATACCTGATTCTTTGAGAATTTATATTGTTGATGGATGCTCCACCGATGGTTCGTATGAGAGACTTAAAGACTATGCAAGCAAACTGCGAGATGAACGTATTGTAATTATACAAGCCGACAAAAATGGTGGGTTCTCGTATGGCAACAATTATGGATTGAGACTTGCTGTTAAAGACGGATGTGATAATATATTATGTACTAACAGTGATGTGGTCTTTAATAGCGGAGCGATTAAAATAATGATGAATGATTTACTCCAATACAAAGATTGTGCTGTAGTTGGACCTAAGGTTTATTGTGACGATGGAACGATACAAAATTGCAATGTTGGAGAATTGACAGTATTCAAGTTCATTATGAGAAAAAAACCATTATGCTTTTTTGATTTTTTTGGAATAAATAAAAAATATAATTATAGTGATTACGATTATAGCGATTATCTTTATCCCACAATGGTATCTGGGTGCTGTTTTATGATTCGTTCTGATGTGCTGGAGAAGATGCATTTCCTTGATGAAGATGTGTTTTTATATTATGAAGAGAATATATTGCTTGAAAAGGTTGATAGTAATTTCCTATGGGATGACGATATCGAAGCTCTTATTTTTAAGTCAAAAGTTGAGTTGATTCAAAAATGTATTGTCTGTATAGAAAAATTACCGAGTGATTTTCTAATAAATCAGAAAGAGTCGCAAATAAACAGTATTGGTGAACAGATTGCTTTTTGTTTAACAAAAAAAGAAATAGATTATTTGCTGAATAAAAAATATCGAATTCAAGGCGACATGATGATTAAAGGAAGAATTCGGGCAAGTACTATTTTATTCTATCTAATGGAGCAGTATTATCCGAGCGGAATTGACTTGTATGACGATAAGAGCATTGATTTTTTACGCGAAAAGGCTATGGAAAATTTTGATGGGTTCGAATTATCTGAAAATAATAGGGCTCTTCGTGCGCGTATTCAAGATTGCTGTATTCCGATTGGTCGTGGCATTTGGAAAGTCGATTGTGATGAATGCTTAATATCTCAAAGCCTAAAAGATGATATTAACAATTATATTGAATCTTATAAAATACCAATAGTACCGGTAACGGCTATTTTTAATAAATTTAGCGCTGAATTATGTATTGTTGGTATTGACAACAGGTATTTTTTGCAAGGGCAGCTTAAAAAAGTGGTTTTACCATGTTATACTTTGACAAGGAACAATATTAAAAAATAAAGAATATCCCCTTGTGTTGGATGCTCCGTTTTCTAAGTTGGGCGAGGGACCGAGACAGAAAGTTATTGATACCATTCCGAACTACGCTCCACAAATTATTTTATTATCAAAAGATAATTTGCAAGATAGCTTTGCTCCCGAGCAAATTGGAAAAGTTTATACAATTGAAAGCAATAGCGAGCAAAATATTGCTGAGATAAAGGAGGGATTCTTATGGAAATAAAAAGTGATGTTTCCTTAAAAGGTGGCAACTGGAGAAAAGCTTTAGACGTGTTCGCTCCATTTTTTCCTCAATCGTTACAGCCTAATTACAGTATATTCGTTATAAGTATGTCTATCGGCATAATGTATGATAGACAATTGGATGTTGCCGGCGAAGAGTCAGAGGAAGAAAAAGACAATAGGGCGAGTGTTCCGAGAACGGTTCTTCATCCGCATAATACTGATTTGGATTTTTTATTTCAATCAGCGATTTTAACATCTTCATGTGTTGAATATGCTGATGACGAAAGAATGTCCTTGGCATTTAATACAGCTTGCGAAATAAAAATAGACAGATTTCCTCACGACGAAAGATTTTTCGATGACGGTGAATTACACCC
>ULYM01016038.1_pt1 | contig 11002 bp, 11 predicted proteins | sample 1962141 | NCBI WGS metagenome assembly ULYM01 (sample SAMEA4835862, study PRJEB28245) | human gut metagenome | biome: gut microbiome; material: fecal sample | place: Denmark | collected 2008
GATGAATTCGATAGGTCCGCAGCAGCTTAAAATAAAGGAGCTTATGGCAAGGCTGTCGGATACGGACGAGGTCATAATGGCTACAAGTCCGACTATTGAGGGAGAGGCTACGGCAACATATCTTTCAAGAATGATAAAGCAGCTGGGAGTAAAGGTGACCCGTCTTGCGTATGGTCTGCCTGCGGGCGCATCGCTTGAATATGCGGACGATGTTACGCTCCAGAGGGCGCTTGAAAACCGTAACGAAATATAATTTTCTTCGGGAAAGGAATATAATAAATGACACAGGAACAGTTGAACACGATACAGGAACAGACAAAGAAAATAACCAACCCGAAACTGCTCGAAGTGATGAGGACGCTTAAAAAGTGCGCTGAAGAGAAAACAAATCCCGAACCGCAGTATCAGGTGGATTATATCGACAATCTGATGGAAGCAAGACTTCTTGCGCCTGTAACCGTGACGGATATGTCGGGTGAGAACGAAAATCAGATGAAGGTACAGTTCTCGCACCTTACAAATCCTCAGAACGAAAAATATTTTATGGTGTTCACCGATATGGAAACAATGCAGAAGAACATCAATGATATAAGCAAGATCTGCATAATCGCCGTTACATATAAGGATCTTTCCGCTATGCTGTCACAGCCGAAGTGTGCTATGAAGGGCTTTGTTATAAACCCCTTCACCGAGAACATTATCTGCGGTCCTCAGCAGGCAGAGGTCATAGCAAATTATATAAGGCAGAAAAAATTCAACAGCGGCGAGCTTACTGTCATAAACGAGGTTACGGGCGTGCCTGACACTGTTACCAAGCCTATAACGAGCTATTTTGACAGCCGTAAGGATATCAAGAAGGCATATATTATGAATATGCGCAAGGTAAATCAGCTCAACCGCCTTATAATCGTGGATTTCGAGGGTGAGGACGACAAATTCGACGACTTTACCAAGGACTTTACCGAAAAGGTACTGAAGGATATAAACGACGAAAAAGCGCCGTTTATGATAATGAACTTCAATCAGCCTGCCGCAAAACAGGCGACAAAAGAAAAAGTTCCGTTCTATGTAAAGGTTTAACGGATTTAAACGTTATGCAAAAAATGAACACAAACAAAAGAGGCTTTTGCCTCTTTTCAGTCTGTCGATAAACCTCTTGCTTATTTAAAAATGGGGTCGCAGGGGCGAAGCCCCCGACAGGGACTAGGGGCGGTAGCCCCAGTAATATAGCCCCTTCCCACGGGGAAGGGGTTTGGGGTTAGGGATAGAGAATTTGCTCCATTTTTATAAAAATGGACTTTTTCTACAAGCTGAAAAGAGGCTTTTGCCTCTTTTTTGTTTATTCTGCGGAAATTTTCTTTAATTTTTTGCATTTACTTGACGAAAAAGCGGTTATGATATATCATTATACTGTATAAATAGGTCTACGGACCGGACGGGAGAAATCATGAAAAACATTATCTCTGCTTCAATGCTTGCGAGCGACCTGACAAATATAGAAAAAGAAATCCGCCGTACCGAAAACGCACAGGTCGAGTGGCTTCATATAGATGTTATGGACGGAGTTTTCGTTGACAATATAACCTACGGGAACAACGTGGTTGCCGCTATGCGTAAAGTGAGCGATATATATTTTGACACGCACCTTATGGTGACCGATCCCACAAAGCTTATACCGCTTTTTGCAAAGGCAGGAAGTAATATGCTTACTATCCACCTTGAAAGCAAGGGCAATACGGAAGAAAATCTCAGAGCGATAAGAGAAAACGGTATGAACGCAGGACTTGCCATAAAGCCTGCTACAGACTGGAAAGAAGTCATACCTTATCTGCCGCTGTGCGATATGGTGCTTGTAATGACCGTTGAACCCGGCTACGGCGGACAGGGATTTATTCCGCAGTGCGCCGACAAGGTAGCAATGCTCCGTAAATACTGCGACGAAAACGGATTTGACAAAATGAATATACAGGTTGACGGCGGTATCAACACGGCAACCGCCGCAACAGTAAAAGATGCCGGTGCAAACGTACTTGTAGCAGGAACATATCTGTTCAGGGCGGAGGATATGAAGACGGCGGCAGACGCTATACGCTAAAAGCAGTCGGGCAACAGTTCAGTTGCCTTGTCTGTAAGCAGAGTGTAATATTCCTCCGTGTCGCTCATACGGCTGAGATCCGTATATAACGGGAGGCGGTACTCCGACACGATGTGCCGTATAATTCCGATGCGGCTTTCGGACGATCTGCTCTGCGGCAGATGAATGGCAAGACGGTAATCTTTCCCGTCACGGTCTGCGTATAAGGATACACGGTCTGCGACAGCCTTGAGTGCCTTGCAGAGCCTTGCGAGAACGCAAAGCTCTCCCTCGCAGATGACCGCCGTAAGAGGCGGTCGGCAGGAAGCGTTTTTTCCGGACGGAGTGCCTTTAATGCAGGAGATATATAAGGTACACCCTCCGTCGCTTTTCGGGAAAGCCTCGACAAGCAGACGTTCCCCGCAAAGCCCGAGATCATGATCTTCGCTGAGGCAGGATATAAGTCTTGACAAGGCAAGCTCTGAGGTACGGGAATCGCCCGAAATATCTTCGCATTTAATGCGGTATCCGTCCATATCCGACGGATCAAGCGTAATTTTTACGGTATTTCCCGCAAGCTCATCTATCTGCATGGGACACCTCCTGTTAAACCGGTTAAACAGCTTATAGTCTGAAAGGACAAAAAGATATAATGAATACAACCACAAATGAAGCTCTTCTTAAGAAGATAGACGAAGCTCCTTTGCTGATGTCAAAGGAGGCGGCTAAGAAAAAACTGCGTAAGCCGAGAAGCATATACGGCGATCAGATACTTTTTATGCTGGCGATAACCGTCATTGCCACCTGCTTTTACGGTATGAGGGTAGTAGCGGTGTGCGCCTGCTCGGTGCTTGCCTGCATACTGACCGATATGGTCGGCTGTTTCCTTTCAAAGAAGGAATACGGTGTAAAAGACCTGTCAACCATAGCCTACGGTATGGCTCTTGCTCTTATGCTCCCTGCAAGCGTTGAATATTATGTCGTGATAATCGGCGCAGTGCTTGCAATTACGGTAAAGCATATATTCGGCGGCAAGGACAACTATATATTCAATCCTGCGGCGGTTGCGATAGCGTTTCTTATAATCTGCTATCCGACACAGGTGCTGATGTATCCCCAGCTTGACGCTCATCCGGAAATATTCGGAGATGCGGGAACGCTTGTAAGCGGAATCGAGAGCAGCTTTATAAAGAACGGTGCAATGCCGTCACTTACCCCGCTTGAGATACTTATGGGAAGATTCCCCGGCCCTATGGGAACTACTCATATACTCGTGCTGATAGTAAGCGGTATCTGCCTTATCTGCAGAAGAAGCGTGTCGCTTTCCGCTACTGTGGGCGGAATAGCCGTAATGGGCGTGCTTTCCTATCTCACAAGCAGTGTAGAGCCTGCTATGGACGCTGTTATTTTCCGTTTTATAAGCGGATTTGTACTGTTCGGCTTTATATTCCTTGCGAGCGATCCGCAGACGCTTCCGTTTACAAACGGCGGAAGGGTGCTGTACGGCATAGCGCTCGGCGTAATCACGGTTATATTCAGAAATTCCGCAAATATCGAGGGAATATTCGTGTTCTCTCTACTGATAGTAAACGCTCTGTCGCTGTATCTTGACAAGCTGGCATTCGTAATAGGTGTACAGACAAAACAGCTTTTAAGATACCTTAGGCATAACCTCGGCTCGTTTGAGCGAATGACAAAGGATGCAAAGCAGGGTAAGACACCGGAGCTTTCGGATACGCAGGAAATTATGATTGAACCTGTTAATTATAATATGCCCCCTATCGACAATAAGGTCACAAAGGTAAAACGTCATAAAAAGTCGGTAATGGAGAATATTTCCGACAAAATATCGGATTCGGTAAAGAAGAAGAAAGCATCGGCGAAATCTGCCGGCGAAAACGAAAAGGAAAAGGAGGCGCAGCATGGCTCAGGCAAAACAGATGAAGCCGGAAAAGACACGGAAAAGTGACTTTAAATTCACCCGTGATCTTATAGACGGACTGGCAAAGCAGAATGTCGTGCTAATGACAGGCATTGTAAACGCACCTGTTATAATCGCCGCTACGACCTTCAAGAAGGGCGTGGTAATCGCTCTTGCTTTTGCGATAATATCGTTTCTGACGATAGTTACCTGTTCGTTTGTACCGAAAAAAATAGTTTATACCCTCAGAGTAATTATATATGCTCTGGTAGGCTCGGTCTATTATATCCCGACCGTACTTCTTTTAGAGCAGATCTTTCCGCTTACAGTCGAGCTTATAGGCATCTATATGCCGCTTATAATTACAAACGCTCTTATCTTCTCGAAAACGGAAAGCCGTTTCTATCTTGAGGACAAGCTGAAAATGATAATCGACGTAATTTTCTTCATAGCGGGCTTCGGCGCAGTGTGCGTCCTTACCGGAGGCTTCAGGGAACTGATATGTTTCGGCACATTTGCCGGAATAAAGCTGTTTGATTTCAAGATTGCGGCTTTTGAATCTCCCTTCGGCGGATTTATACTTGTCGGAATAATGGCAGGTATGTTCAGGGCGCTTTACAACTATCTGCGTAACCGCAGAATAAGGCTTAACAGCGAGGAGCATAACAAGGCGGCGGCTCACACCTACCATTCAAGCACCGAAAGCAAGCCGGCTGCACCACATCTGCTTCCCTCGCAGGACGACAACGTAAAGGAGCGCAGTGATGGATAAATTAGCACTTTTTATCAATACGGCTATGCTCGCTATGTTTGTCGAGAATGCGATATTCTCCCGTGCGCTCGGCACAAGCGTGGCGTTCTACGCATCAAGAAAAAAAGAAAGCATATTCGGACTGGGTCTCGGCATAACATACGTTATCGTGGTTTCAAGCTGTATCACGTTCTTTATAGACGGGTGGCTTGCCGACTGGCAGTATTTTTATGTTGTCATGCCGCTTATATACACGCTGACGGTGAGCATAGTATATACGGGCAGTCTGCTCCTCCTGTGGAGATTCCTGCCAAAGATATTCAGAAACATCAAGAAATACGTTCATCTTTCGGTGTTCAATGCGGCAGTTCTGGGAGCATTGTTCCTGAACACGACATATCACGCTGATTTCTTTTCGTATATGGGATTCGGTGTCGGAATAGCGGCAGGCTTCTTCATTGCGGTGTTCTTCCTTCATATCGCAAACGAAAGGCTCAATTCTCCGCTTATTCCCGAGGCATTCAGAGGAATGCCGATAATGATGGTTTTTGTCGGCATTATGTCACTTGCATTCTATGCGCTGACAGGATATAACACGGGCGCTATCTGATAATTTCTAAAATGGAGATACTGATATGAGCAGAAAAAAAGGATTCAAGGTAAAACGTTCAAGAAGAAATCTGTATAAAAAACGTAAAAGCACCGGCAGGAAGATATTTGACGGGGTTCTTTTCGTTGTGATACTGGGCGCATTTGTCTTTGTGGGATACTCGGTCGCTTCTCCGCTGATAAAGTTTTTCGGCGGAAACGGAAATAATTCCTCTGTGAGCGAGCCTGCGTGGACACCGCCCGAATCGCTCCCCGAAACATCGGACAGCAATTCGCAGGCGAACACTTCGGACAACACGTCCGACAACTCAGGCGGCAGTGATACAACAAAGGATAACACCTCCTCTGCACCAAACGAGGTAACATCGGCTTTTGCGACGGTCGCTCCCGACTCCGCACTGAAAAGCGATGCCGCACTGAATAAGTTCCTTGCCTCGGCAAAAGACAGCGGTTATAATGTCGCCGTATTTACGCTTAAAAACACCACAGGCGAACTGTTATACAAATCATCGCTTAAGGCTGTAAAGGATAATACAGACGTAAATAAGGGCAGTCTGACGGCGGCTCAGATAGTAAAGGCGTGCAAAACGGCAGGAATCACTCCCGTTGCGGCTATAACAACGCTTTACGACAGAAAGACACCGTATCTTTTCGACAATGCGGGATATATAATTACAGACGGAAACTGGAGTTGGCTGGATGCCGCCGCCGATAACGGCGGTAAACCGTGGACTACCCCCTATTCCGCAGATGCGGTAAACTATTATGCGGATATATGCGGAGAGCTTGCAAAGGCTGGGTTTGCCGATATTGAGCTTGAAAACACCGTCTTCCCGAACTTCCAGTCCTATGACTACTCGCTGTTGTCAAAGGAACTGCAGAATGCAAACAGAAGCGAGAAATTAGCCGTTCTTGCGGCAACGTGCGCAAAGAAAGCAAAGGAAGGCAACGCAACCGCAACGGTTGAAATAAAGGCTGACGCACTGCTTACAATGTCGGCTACGGCTTATGACGGTACGGCTGAAATATGGTCTGCGAAGGATAAGCTGGGTGACAGCAGGGTGCTTGTCACAATGGATATGTCGCTGCTTGGCACAAAGCTGCAGACCTCGGCAGACAAGACGGTAACGGTTGAAAAGGATAAGGTCAAGGCGATAAATCAGATATTCACGCTTGTAAAGAAGGCTGTCGGCGACAAGGAAATATCGGTCGGAATAACAGGCAGTGCAAATTTATCGGCAGACGAAATCAAAAATTGTAAAACGGCACTCGAAAAGCTCGGATTTACCGATATAAGATTCGAATAAATACACAAAAGTGCTTGCATTTGCGGCACTTTTAAGGTATAATTAGAGAATAACGAAAGAGCGAATATCGCACGGAAAAGAAAGGAATACAAAATGACAGAATTACTGACATTATTATCAAGCGGACAGACAGCAACAACCACAGGACAGGGCGGAAACGATATAGTGAGCATTCTCACAATGCTTATCCCCCTTGCGCTTATGGTAGTTATATTCTACTTCCTTATCATAAGACCCGAAAAGAAGCGTGGCAAGAAGATGCAGGAAATGCTCAACAACCTTGAGGTTGCTGACGAAGTAGTAACAACAGGCGGTATTGTCGGCAGAGTATTAAGAGTTACAGATGATACTGTACTTATCGAAACAGGCTCTGACAGAACAAAGATCCGTGTATTAAAGAGCAGTATTGCCGAGAACAGAACTGTTCACGATGATACGGAATCAAAGTAAGAGATTCTGAGATATTACAAAATATACACCCTCACAGCTAAAGCTGTGAGGGTGTTTTTTATGAAAAAATCCATCGTACTTGCCGGTAATCTTCCGGCAAGTACGATGGATTTAACTTATTGTGCCGATATGCGATATTATGCGGTTACATATCGAACAGGTTTATCACTTCAATACCTTTGGCTTCAGCCATGCGTACCGTCTGTCCTGTGCCGCTCCTGCTGTTGCTTTGGTCATAATATGCCACACAGCAGTCTGCAAGCTCTGTCAGGCGGGCATTACGCTGTTTCATACAGTCCTTGGTGTATTCACTGCCTATATACTCAATGCTGTCAGCCGCCATCATTATCGCATAAAACTCCTGCTTGTCGTTGTAGCTCCAGTTCTTTGTCTGCTCTTCGTTTGAGCAGGGGAGTACAAGGTGGAGCTTTATATCGAGTGCCTTGCGTTTTCTCAGATACAGCACCATATGAGCGCACATAGTGTCGAAGCCGAGAGCACCGCCGCAGTAGAAGTCGGTAACGCCACGCTTGACAAGTCCGCATATTGTGCTGTCAAGCAGAGATTTAAGCGCATACATATCCGAGCTGTCAATTTTACGATGCCCTGTAAAGCAAACCGATGTCATACGCAAAGCCTCCTTTTAGTTACGATAAAAAGAAAAATAAGCCGTATCTGCGTCTGACAAATACGGCTGATGTGCTAAAGCAAGGTGTAAATCAGTCTTCAACCTTTTCTTCGATGAACTTAACAATGTCACCGACAGTCTTGATCTTTTCAACCTGATCATCGGGAATCTCGATGTCGAACTCTTCTTCAAAGCTCATTACGAGGTCTACTACGTCAAGTGAATCAGCGCCGAGGTCGTCTGTGATGCTTGCAGCCTCAGTAACCTTGTCTTCTTCAACGTCGAGCTGGTCAACGATTATCTTTTTTACCTTATCAAATACCATTTGAAATCTCCTCCGTGTTTTTAAAAAGAAATTTTCTTTCGTTAATATTATACGGCATTACGCCGAAATAATCAAGTCGTATTTACAACAAATACATTAAAAAAATGTCTAAATTTACAGGGTGTATTTCTACACTTTGCACAACTTTCAAAGGGTTATTGAAAGCTGTTGATTTACCGTCCGAAATAGCGAATATGCAGCAGCATATTATGACCGCCGGTAACGTAAGTTACACAAATCACAAGCCGTCAGAACGGCGAACAGTCAGCGGCGACTCGCCGCACGGCGAATTTGCCGTGACTTTCAGTTACTCGGAAAACATACCGATTTTGCGGAATTTCTTGTAGCGGTTGTCAAGCAGGGTAGGAATATCTATCCTTGACAGTCTTTCGACCGCACTTATAAGATATTCCGATATATTGTCCGCTGTCTGTGCAGGGTCGGTATGAGCGCCGCCTACAGGCTCGGCGATTTTCTTATCGCACACGCCGAAATTGTACAGATCGTCTGCGGTGATCTTCATAAGATCGGCCGCTTCCTTTTCTCTTGAAGGATCCTTCCATAGAATAGAAGCAAAGCCTCTTGGAGAAATTACGGAATATAAAGCGTGTTCAAGCATAGCAAGCTCATCGCATACGGCAAGTGCAAGTGCGCCGCCGCTTCCGCCTTCACCGAGAACTACCGATATAACGGGGGTTTTCAGCGTCATAAACTCGGCAATATTCTTTGCTATAGCCTCGCCCTGACCTCTTTTTTCGGCTTCAACTCCGCAGAATGCGCCCGGTGTATCAACAAAGCAGATAACTGGTCTGTGGAACTTCTCCGCCTGATATGCAAGCCTTAATGCCTTTCTGTAGCCCTCGGGATGAGGCATTGAGAAATTCGACTTCTTGTTTTCCTCAAGGTTTCTGCCCTTTACCTGTGCGATCACTGTGACGGGAGTGCTGTTAAGAGTAGCTATACCCGATAATATTGCGGCATCGTCACCGTAGTGGCGGTCGCCGTGAAGCTCGGTGAAGTGGTTGAATATAGCGGGAATATAGTCGTTTACGGTTGGACGATTCTTTTCTCTTATTATCTCAAGATGCTGTGTAGCAGTCATATTTGACATTATCATTACCGTCCTTTCAACCGTGCTGCCAGTCAGCGCCGATTTTTTTATAGTTATGCAGTCTTAATATATTCGACAGCGTTTTACGCATTGAGCGTCTGTCGGCTATCGCATCAACAAAACCGCTTTCAAGCAGGAATTCTGCCGTCTGGAAATCGTCGGGGAGCTTCTGCTTTATAGTGTCCTGTATAACACGTCTGCCTGCGAATCCTACAAGCACCTTAGGCTCGGCAAGGATTATATCTCCAAGACTTGCAAAGGACGCTGTAACACCGCCTGTTGTGGGGTCGGTAAGCACCGTGATATAAAGTCCGCCTGCATCGCTGTGACGTTTTACCGCACCGCTTGTCTTTGCCATCTGCATAAGGGAGATTATACCCTCCTGCATTCTCGCACCGCCCGACGCTGTGAAGAGTATAACGGGTAGCTTATGCTCTGTGGCATATTCAAACGCTCTTGTTATCTTTTCGCCTACAACACTGCCCATGCTCGCCATCATAAAATTGGAATCCATAATGCCGATGACCGCACGGTAGCCTCGTATAGTGCATTCGCCCGTCACTACTGCGTCCTTCAGTCCCGTGCTTTCCTGCATACTCTTTATCTTCTTCTCGTAATCCGGGAAGCCGATAGGATTCAGTGACACCATATTTTCGTCAAACGGCTTGAAGCTGTCCTTGTCAACCGTTATATCAAGACGCTCCTTAGCGGAAAGCCTTGCGTGATAGTTGCAGACAGGGCAGGTTTTCTTACGCTTTTCAAACTCGTCCATATAGAACACGTTCTGACAGCGGGGACATTTGAACAGCAGGTCCTTAGGTATTTCGGGGGCGGAGGAATCCGCCACGTCCTTCTGTTCCTCATTAAAACGGTCCTTGACCATTTTAAACAGATCTTCTAACAATTAAAGCACCGCCTTTTCGTTTGCTTGTGGCATTATCAATAATTCGTCAGATCCTTGCGGTTAAGGAAGCCTATATCGAAATTACCGCTTTCGACATCCTCGTCACGCAGGAGATTGAGCTGGAAATCAATGTTGGTGTTGATACCCTCTATGAGAAATTCGGAGAGGGCGACCTTCATCTTCTGGATAGCCTCTTTCCTGTCCTCGCCCTTTACAAGTACCTTTGCTATCATACTGTCATAGTAAGGGGGTATCTCGTAGCCCTGATATACCGCCGTATCAATACGCACACCGAAACCGCCGGGCATATGGATCGACTCTATCTTACCGGGGCAGGGGCGGAAGTTGTTCTTAGGCTCTTCCGCATTTATACGGCACTCGATAACGTGACCGCTGAGCTTTATATCCTCCTGCTTATACTGCAGGGGAAGTCCTGCGGCGATGTTTATCTGCGCCTTTACAAGATCCACGCCGGTCACCATTTCGGTTACGGGGTGTTCGACCTGTATTCTTGCGTTCATCTCCATAAAGTAGAAGTTTAAATCCTTGTCTACAAGGAATTCTACCGTTCCTGCGTTTGCATAGCCGCAAGCCTTTGCCGCTCTTACTGCCGCTTCTCCCATTCTCCGACGGAGATCCTCCGTCATAATGGGGCTGGGGCTTTCTTCAAGCACCTTCTGATTACGGCGCTGTAACGAGCAGTCACGCTCGCCGAGATAAATTACATTTCCGTGCTCGTCCGCAAGGAGCTGTATCTCGACATGTCGGGGATTTACAATGAACTTCTCGATATATATATCATCGTTTGCAAAGAACTGTTTAGCCTCCTGCTTTGCGGCGGTCATTGCCGCTTCAAGCTCTTCGGGCTTTTCGACAAGTCTTATGCCTCGTCCGCCGCCGCCTGCGCTCGCCTTTACCATTA
>ULYM01020699.1_pt1 | contig 11002 bp, 9 predicted proteins | sample 1962141 | NCBI WGS metagenome assembly ULYM01 (sample SAMEA4835862, study PRJEB28245) | human gut metagenome | biome: gut microbiome; material: fecal sample | place: Denmark | collected 2008
TGTATATCGAAAATCTTTGCGAATTTGTTCGTCTTATGATCGATAACGAGGAAAGCGGAACATTTTTCCCGCAGAACGATGAGTATACGAACACGAGCGAAATGGTGAAAGCGATTGCCGCCGCCCACGGAAGAAAGGTTCGGCTTGTAAAAGGCTTCGGGTGGGCGCTGAAATTTCTCGGACTGTTTACGAAACTCGTAAATAAAGCATTCGGCAGTCTGACTTACGATAAGGAGATGAGCAAGTATAAAGTAAGATATAATAAATGTCAATTATTGCAATCTATTGAGGAAACCGAAGGTGAATAAGAAAATTCTTTTGATATGCGGAATATCGCAAACGGTTATCACTTTTCGATTGAGTTTGATAAAGTCGTTGCAGAGGAACGGATATAATGTATTCGTAATAGCATTAGACGAGGAATATAAAGAGACAATAATCGCAAACGGTATAGAGTTTTACTGTGTCAATTCGCACAACCGAAGTCTGAATCCTTTTGGAATGTGGAAACTGCAAAAAAAATACGAGACGCTGATTCGTGAAATCGCGCCGGATATAGTTTTCACGTTTATGTTAAAGCCGAACACGTTCGGTGTCCTTGCGGCAAAAAATGCCGGCGTGAAACAAATTTACTCTATGGTGGAAGGCGCCGGCGACGTCTTCATAAATAACGGGCTAAAGTGGCGGATCATCAGAAAAGTTGTCTGCGGGTTATATAAGAAAGCTTTCAGAAGTTGCGCAAAAGTATTCTTTCTTAATAACGACGATAAAGCTGAGTTTATTCAGAGAAAACTTGTGAAGCCCGAACAATGTGAAATCATACCCGGCATAGGCGTAGATCTTGAAAAGTTTGCATATAAACCGATTAAAAACTACAGAACGTTTTTAATGGTTGCGAGAATGTTGAAGACGAAAGGCGTGATGGAGTATTGCGAGTGCGCTAGAATCGTAAAGCGCAGTTACCCCGATACAGTGTTCAATTATTTGGGCGCGGAAGGAACGGTAAAAGTAGCGGATATTCAAGAGTATATTGACGACGGAAGCGTGAATTACCTCGGAACAGCAACCGACGTCAGACCGTTTTACGAAGACTGTACTGCTCTTGTTTTGCCGTCTTATCGCGAGGGTATGCCTATGTCGGTTATGGAAGCCGAAGCGGTGGGAAGAGCGATAATCGCGACGGATGTAAACGGATGCAGAGATACCGTAAAGAACGGATATAACGGCTTTTTAGTGCCGCATGGCGACGCAAACGCTTTAAGCGAAAGAATCGTTTACTGTATCGAACACTCCGACGAAGTCGAACTTTTCGGCGCAAACTCCCGCAAGTATGCCGAGGAAAACTTCGATCAGAAGAAAATAAACGAGACAATAATAGAAATAATTGCCGAATGGAGGGTAGCCTGCATTGAATAATATTTTTGTTACCGGCTTTTACGGAACAGGATCCTCTGCCGTTATAGATTTACTAAGCGAATTCGACGGCGTAGACGTTGCGATCGGAAGGAGGTACGAGCATTGTCTTTTTCTCGGTCAAAGTTGCCTTCTCGATTTGTATCAAAGATTGTTTGGACCCGTGAGCAACAGAATGATACAAGATCGAGCAATAAATGATTTCATCGATGAAATGAAGAGGCAGAATAATTACGATTTCGGATGGTACGGATCGTATAAAAAATTGTTCGGTACAAAATTTTTCGATGCCGTCACCGAGTTTGTGAATTCTATCTCCGTAGAATCAAACGATAGCGGGATTGCGCATGCAAAGGGAGTAAGATTTTCATTTGTGCACGCCGTATTGCAGATAGGCGCGGCAATTTTAAAAGGGTACAAGATAACAAAACTCGGAAGGAAGTACCTTTATGATAACAGGCAAATGAGATATTTAACGGCAACGGAAAATGAATTTATCGCTTCGGCAAGAAAATTTATCGATACATATTTCGAACTCTGCGAAAAAGAAGAGACCGAAATTTACGATCACATACTGTTGCCGGAGCAGTGCGGGGCGATGAAAAATATTTTCACGAATGAAAAACTTATCATCGTAGATCGTGACCCGCGGGATATTTACTTGTCGTCATATTACGTCTGGAATACAGTCAGATGCGGCAGGCAGAGACCTCCTTTTCCCGACGGAATAGACGCATTCTGTAAAATGTGGAAGAGTGTTCACATAAAAACCTACGAAAATGCGGACTGCACGCGTGTCAAAATTGTTAAATTCGAAGACCTGATTTATGATTACGATCGATCGGTAAAAGAAATAGCGGAATTTTGCGAGCTTGACGAAAAGGCACATAAGAGAAAAAAAGAAACGTTTAATCCCGCCGATTCGATAAAAAACACGCAGGTGTTTCTGAAATCCGACGAGTTCGGGGAGGAAACCGAAATATTAGAAAATAACTTGTCCGAATATTTGTACAAATTTCCGTATAAGACCGAAACATCGATTGATGAAGTTGTTGATATTTGATAGGTGGGAAATGCGCTTTAGTATTGTTGTACCCGTTTATAATACGAAAAAATACTTAAAAACGAGTTTAGATAGCATAGTAGGTCAAACCTTCAATGAATATGAAGTTGTTGTCGTGAATGATGGTTCGACCGATGACAGTATGAACATTGTAAATGAATATTCCATGAAGTATGGTTTTAAAGTCATCGATAAACCCAATAAAGGCTGCTATGCGGCTCGTGTTGACGGAATAATCAATTGTAAAGGGGAATACATAATCAATCTGGATTCGGATGACTGCTTTTCATCTGATACGGTTTTAGCAGAACTTGACAAGAGGCTGCGAAAAATCAATGACCCCGATGTATTAATTTATGGATACAACGAGATGTCCGATAACGGTAAAATAACTAAGACAAATTACCGTAAAAGACAGTCTTATATCGGTGACAAATGTAAAGAATTTTACAAAAGATTTTTTGCCACTACGGAATACAATTCAATATGGTCGAAAGTTTTTAGAAAAGAATTATTTTCAGCCGAACTAATTATAAACAAACGTATCAACATGTGTGAAGATGTGTTTATTTCGCTGAATATACTTGAATCTGCTTCATCGATAGAGTGTGTCGAAGATGTATTTTACAATTATCGCATCAATCCTACAAGTCTTGTAAGGGAATATAAGAAATCTGATTCTGTCAATGTTTTGGTTTATGAAAAAATGTCCGAATTTATATCCAGGAAAGGATTGGACAAAGAGTTTTTGGAGATCGCGTCAATGCGATTCTTAAAAGATTGTGCCGTTACGTATTTGCTCGCGCCGAATAATATAAATGGGAAATCAGATTGTTATAAATCGGATTTGTGTGAAATAGCGTCTAATCCCATTTATCAAAAAGTGTGCGGCGACTATTTGAGCAAGCAATCGTCATGTATTAGATTTATCAATAAGTTGATTTTGAAGAAGAAATTAAGGATGATTGTGTTTTTTAAGCGATTTTTTCAAATTAAGAGTATTAACAAGCTGATGAGGAAGGTGTATGGCAAAGCGTAAGATATTATTTACAATAAATCACCTTGAATTTTCCAACGGCGTATGCAATGTCTTGCTTGAATTAGCGAACGCTTTGGATAAAGCGGGGTACGATATCACGGTTATGCCGATATTCTTGTGTGATGATGAGTTTTGTAAAAAGTTTAATGCCGGCATTAAAATAAAAAAATGCTTCGGAAGATACTTCAGGGGGATGGGTCGCGTAGTTCGTTTGCTTCCTCAAAAAGCTCTGTATAAACGTTTCGTCAAAGATAACTATGACGTTGAAGTGGCTTTTCAGTGTGATTGCCCGACGTCAATTCTTGCGGCGTCAACCGATCATAAATCTAAACACATTGCGTGGATGCATGGTTACGATGAGAGAGACAAGAAGTGGCATCGCGCGTTTGATAAGATTGTAGCGTGTGCAAAGAGCACTTGCGAGGAATACAAAAGAGTATTTTCTCAACCCGAAAAGGTGACGTATCTGTATAATCTTGTTGACGAAAACAGAATCATTGCCGTTAAAGACGCGCCGATAGATATCAAAAAGAAATACGATTTTACATTTTGTACAGTCGGAAGGTTAAGTCCCGAAAAGGGGTTTATGAGACTTTTACAGGCGCATAAAAAACTCATTGATGACGGATTGTTTCACAACTTGTGGATAGTTGGAGAGGGTGCCGAGCATGAAAAACTGCAAAAATACATAGACGATGAGAATCTTTCGGATAGTATAAAACTTTTTGGTTTCGACAGCAACCCTTACAAGTATATGTATAGGTCTGATATGTTTGTTTGTACGTCGTTCTCGGAGGGAATGAGTACCGTTTGTACGGAAGCGCTTCTTTTAGGCGTTCCTGTCATTTCGACGCGGGTAAACGGAGCGGATGAAATCATAAGCGATAATAAATGCGGCATCGTGGTTGATAATAATGAAACAGCGTTATATGAAGGAATGAAGAATATATTGACGAACCGTGACCGCATTTCGGATTATAAAGAAAATTTAAGCCGAATGGACAACTTGAAGTATGCGGACAGATTGTCTCGCGTAAAAGAATTTTTCGATAAGATTTAAATGTTTTGTTTAGATGCAAAAACAATAAATAAACAAAAAAAATGCAAATTTATTTTTGTCTATTTGTTTATAATCTTATGCTTTACTGTATTGCTTTTGGCTGTAAAAGCTAGCGGCACTTCGTACAGAGTCGAATTGCGGGTGCTCGGTTTACTCGGGTGGGGTGTCCTTATTGCGTTTTTTTGTTGTTATAAATGTATTACGAAAAAATTTGTTACGGTTGCGTCGATTTTTGTGTTGTCTATGTTTGCTTTCAGCTACGGACAGTTTTTATTGTATGGATTTGGCGTGAAGTATGAATATTTTTTTGATAATGCATTTTATTCCGGTGTTTATGGGGGCAACGATAAAACGCTTGTAATCGCGACAGCTTATTCTTTGTTGTGTTTGTCGATTTTTTGCGTGGGTATACTGTTATCGGTAAGGTTGGGTGACAGAGAACGAAAAGTTATACGGCATGTTGTATCACCCGCAGTAATGAAGAAGTTCTTTTTAGTTCTTTTAGTTTTCTCGTTTATTCCTACTTTCATATATAATGTCTATCTTGCCGTATATTCTTTGGCAAACGGATATAGCGAAAGCTTAGAGCTGGTGCAACCGGCGATTATCAGGTATCTCGGTGTGTTTTTTACACCGTCGGTAATAGGTGCACTTGTGTTTTGTAAAAAAAATAAACAATTATCCGGATTTATAGTTATATGCGCCGTTTTGAACTGTTGTATTTCGTTTGTTGTCGGAGGGAGGTCGCTTGCGATCGGACTGTTGATCGGAATAGTGATTGTGTCTGCGTTAGATAAAAATCTGTCACGATGCGGTGCGGTTGTTATATGTTTGGGCGGAATTCTGCTTCTTGCGGTAAGCAACGGTATCGCCGATGCGCGGGCTTCGTCTTCTCGATCACTTGTAGACGCGATAATATATAACCTTATAAACAGAAATGTTATCGTTCAATTTCTCGGTGAAGCAGGGTTCAGCGGTATGGCATCGGTGTGGACTGTCAATCTGGTAAATGGTGGATATGAAACATTCAATGGCGTGACATATCTTGGCGCCGTATTGAATTTATTGCCAAGTTCGCTTGATTTTTTTAACTTACTTCAACCTTTCGCGGGATATGTTCAACTGGAAAGTTGGTTAACCGAATTATATTCGGTGGATTTCGGAGTCGGATTCAGTTTAATCGCGGAATCATATCTTAATTTTAAGTGGCTCGGCATAGTTGCGATATTTTTTGAGTCGATTTTGTTCGGTAGATTGATGAGTATCGATAACGAGTCTTCCGAGTGGAGACGTTACGTTTCGATTGTGATGCTGACAGTCCTTTTTACAATCCCTCGCCGCGACATTGTGTATCTGGCAAATCAGATTACGTTGTGCATTATTGTGCCATACCTTTTAATGTTTGCATTACAGGTGTTTCACTTGGGCAGATATAGCAGAAGAGGTTTTGTTAATGGAAAATTCTAGAACAAAGAACACCGTGCTTAATTCGGTTTTCGGAATAATCGGATATGTGGCGGTTATAATAGTATCGTTCATTTTACGCAAGGTGTTAGCTTCGATACTCGGGTCGGAGTATCTGGGGCTTAACAGCTTGTACACGAATATAGTTTCGTTCTTATCGTTGACAGAACTCGGGCTGTCTACGGCGATAGTTTATTTTTTATATAAACCGATCAGCGACGGCGACGAAAACAAAGTCAAAGCATATCTCGAGTTTTATAAAAAAGCTTATCGGATAATCGCTTTGATTGTTTTTATTGTCGGATGCGCTCTTATTTTCATATTACCGTTTATTGCAAAGACTACCGTCGAAATTCGCAGTGTACAAATATACTTTCTTTTGTATGTCGTCAATACGTCGGTGAGTTATCTGATTGCTTATAAAAAATGCATAATTTACGCCGATCAGAAAGCGCGTGTGATTTCTTTGTGCCATGCCGCGACAAAAATCGTGTTTTCGGCACTTCAGATAGCCGCTCTTTATCTTACGAAAAGCTTTCTGTGGTTTACCGTAATTATGATAGTGTGTACAGTTGCAGATAATGCGGCTTGCGCGATATATGCAAATAAGAAATATCCGTACATAAAGAATACGAGCGGGGCAGAACTGACCAAAGAAGAGTTAAATGCCGTAAAATTAAAAATAATACCCATCGCTTTACAGAGTTTGGCGGGGTATGTCGTAACGTCAACCGACAGTATAATAATTTCCGCCGTTATAAGCGTAGGGGTGGTTGGAGTTTATTCTAACTATACGCTGATTTCGACGACGCTCAAGTCGCTGTACGGACAGGTTTTTTCTGCATTTACAAACAGTTTCGGTAATTTGTCGGTTTCGGGTGACGTAGAAAGGTCGTATTACATTTATGACAAGTCGGTGTATGCGGCGTTTTGTATGACGTGTTGTATGACGACTTGTTTCGTTTCCGTAGTTAATCCTTTTATCGGTTTGTGTTTCGGCACCGATTATGTGTTGAACTACTCGACTATATTTTTGGTCGCGGCGTCGTTTTATTTTATTTGTATGAATACTCCTGCGATTTCGGCACAGAATGCTTTGGGATTGCATGGCAAAGATGTTGCGGTTGTATTGATGCAAGGCGCGCTGAATTTGGTCTTGTCGTTAGTTCTTGTATATGTTATCGGATTAAACGGAGTAATAATCGGAACGATTGCTTCGACCGTTTTGTGTCCGTTTTTTTCAAAAGACTATGTTATACATAAATATTTTTTCAAAAAAAATCCGATAAAGATATACGCTTGTCAGTTGGCGTATTTAATCGTTACGGCAGCGTCGTGCGCAATCGGATTTTACGTAAGCGAAGTCCTGCTCACGGTTCAGTCGTGGTTGGCGTTGATAGGAGATGGAATTCTTGTGCTGTCCATTTCGGCGTTTATTGTTATTGCAACTACGTTTTGGACAGATAAATTCAAATTTGTTCTGTCGCTTGCGAAAAAGATTATAAGGAGAAAAGGGTAATGGAAAACAAACAGGAAGAAAATCGTTTGCTCGAGCGAGTAAAAGAGATATCGCTTGATATTCTTAAAGCCGTGGTCGAAGTTTGCGAAAAAAACGACATAAAATATTCAATAGCTTATGGTACGTTTCTTGGGGCTGTCAGGCACGGCGGTTTTATTCCTTGGGACGACGATATCGATATTATGATGACGCCTGAGGAATATGACAAATTTATTAAAGCCTGCGAGAATAAGCTCCCGGGGAACCTAAAAATCGTTCATTGCGGAAACAATCCTCATTATCCGTTGAATTTCGCAAAAGTCGTTGACATGGACACAACGTTTATCGATACAGATTACGAGGGATTGTTATATCCGCAAGGCGTATCTGTAGATATCTTTCCCATATATAGAATCAGAAACAAACCGCGGGTTGTAAAGCGAATGAAGTTTAAAAATACCGTGAACGCGCTATTAAGAATGGCATATACGGGCAAAGCGGTTAAGAGGTATAAAGGACTTAAAAAAATATGTGTTGTTTTTGCGCATTGGATAGCCCGTATCATCGGATTGAAAACACTGAACGGTAAAATAATCAAAAGGATGATAAGGGAACATCAGAGAGGCGGAGAACGATTTCTGGTGGAATACGATTCATCAAAAACCGCCCCGTATTCATTGTTCGATAGTTATTCCGAATATCGGTTCGATGATATGTACGTTTCAGGAGTCGCCGATTATGACGAGTATTTGAAAGACACTTTCGGCGATTATATGAAACTGCCGCCGATCGAAGAAAGAGTTTCTCATATCGACAGAGCAATTATAATTGATTTAGACAAACCATGCGGGAGAGGAACAATATGATTAACTTTACAGTAGGACCGGTACAATCCGATCAAAAGATTCTTGAAATCGGCGGGGAGCAGGTGCCATATTTCAGGACGCCTGAGTTTTCGGAAATAATGTTCGAAAACGAGCGTCTTATGCTAAAATTTGCAAAAGCTCCTATGGGGTCGAAAGCGGTTTTTATTACCGGATCCGGAACAGCTTCTATGGAAGCGGTTGTTATTAATACGCTTACAAATAAAGATAAGGCCCTGGTTATAAACGGTGGAAGTTTCGGGACAAGATTTGTCGAATTGCTTAAAACACACAACATTCCCTATTTTGAAATAAAGATTGAACACGGAAAAGCATTAACCGCCGATATGTTGCGTCCTTTTGAAAAAGGAGGGTTTACCGCGTTTTTGGTAAACGTCCATGAGACTTCTACCGGCGTTCATTACAATATGGATGTAATCAACGAGTTCTGCAAAAGAAACGGGTTGTTTTTGATTGTGGACGCAATCAGTTCGTTTTTAGCCGATGAATTCGACATGGATAAACTTGGAGCAGGAGTAATGATTACTGGATCACAAAAGGCGCTTGCGTGTAATCCGGGCATTTCCGTTATCGTCTTATCGCCTACGGCATTAAAACGTATAGAGAATATCGACCCGAAGTGTTTGTATTTAAATCTTAAATACGCGCTTGTAAATGCCGAGAGGGGGCAAACTCCTTTTACTCCTGCGGTCGGAATCTTAAGACAGATTCACGAAAGACTGAGAGAAATAGACGCTAACGGCGGCGTGGAGGAAGAAGTAAAAAGAACTGCATCTTTGGCAATATATTTCAGAAGTAGAATTAAAGATTTGCCGTTACAGATCGTGTCTGAATCGATGTCTAATGCCGTTACGCCGCTGCATCCTTTAAATGTTTCGGCGTATAGTGTGTTTACTACGTTGAAGGACGAATACGGAATTTGGGTGTGCCCGAACGGTGGTGACATGAGAGAAACGATTTTCCGTGTGGGGCATATCGGCTGTTTGACAACCGAGGATTATGATCAACTGATCTCGGCTTTACGTGATATGCATAGCAGGGGGTTATTATGATAAAAGTGATTACCTACGGTACATATGATTTATTGCATTACGGGCATATCAGACTGCTTGAAAGGGCAAAGGCGCTTGGGGACTATCTTATAGTCGGCGTAACGAGCGACGATTTTGACAGAGGTCGCGGAAAGATTAATGTTCAGCAGACTCTTATGGAGCGCGTGAAAGCAGTTAAAGATACCGGTATTGCGGATCAGGTAATAGTCGAAGAGTACGAAGGTCAGAAAATAGACGACATACGAAGATATGGTGTCGATATATTTGCCGTAGGATCCGACTGGGAAGGAAAGTTCGATTATTTGAATTCATACTGTAAAGTGGTATACTTACCGAGGACAGAGGGAGTATCGAGTTCGGAAATAAGAAAGCAGAACAGGAAGATGAAAATCGGCATAGTCGGAGAAACGAATATATTGAAAAAATTCGCCGATGAAAGCGAATATGTAAACGGATGCGAAGTTGTTGGGGTTTGCTCGCAGGATGACGAATATCTTAAAAACTTCGATAAGCTTGAGTGCAGGACTAAATCTTATTCAGAGCTGTTGAAATGTGTCGATGCGGTATATATAGCGTCGCATCCGTCGTTACATTTTTCCCAGATAAAGGAAGCTCTCGAGAACGGTAAACATGTATTATGTGAAAGTCCGATAGCTCTTGATTTGAAAGAGTGTGCGAAAGCGTTCGATATTGCCGAAAGGAACGGTCTTATTTTGATGGATGCAATTAAGACCGCATATTCTACGGCATATTCAAGAATGCTTTTGTTGGCAGAAAGCGGAGCGATAGGTAAAATTGTATCGGTTGATGCCGTTTGTACGAGCTTAAGAAACATACAAGGCAATGATGAGAAGTTTTTTATGAACAACTGGAGCGCAATGTGTGCGTGGGCGCCCACCGCCATGTTGCCTGTATTTCAGTTGTTGGGCGTCGGTTTTAAAAAATTCGATGTAGTTTCGTCATATGCGGACAAGCGCAAAACGTATGATGTTTTCTCCAAAATAAATTTTGTTTACGATAGTGCCGTTGCTTCCGTGAAAGTCGGAAACGGCGTAAAATCGGAGGGCGAACTTGTAATTTCCGGTACAAACGGGTATATATATGTTCCTGCGCCATGGTGGAAGACCGATTATTTTGAGATAAGATACGAAAACCAAACAAACAACAAGAGATATTTTTATCAGTTAAACGGTGAAGGTATTCGTTATGAGATAGTCGCGTTTATGAAATCAATAGAAAGGAAAAAATGTGTTGACGCTATTCCTTTAGAAATATCCGAAAATATTTGTCGGGTTATATCCGAAAAGTTTGTTACGGAAATAAATTTTTGAAGAAATAGACTTTATAAAAGAAAAAATACCCGCTGATCGTGATACGATACACAGTCGGCGGGTATTTTTTCTTGTTACTCTTCGATCGAGAAATCGTCCTTGCCTACGCCGCAGAGCGGGCAGGCGAAATCGTCGGGAAGGTCTTCCCATTTGGTTCCCGGCGCGATACCGTTGTCGGGATCACCGAGGGTTTCGTCG
>ULYM01042607.1_pt1 | contig 10989 bp, 9 predicted proteins | sample 1962141 | NCBI WGS metagenome assembly ULYM01 (sample SAMEA4835862, study PRJEB28245) | human gut metagenome | biome: gut microbiome; material: fecal sample | place: Denmark | collected 2008
CACAACTACGAAAGCGGAGCGTGTAGTTATAGTGGGCTATAACAAGGCAAGCCTTTTTCTCCCTGCACCACGTCCCGGACTGCCACGCTGTGCTCATACCTCTGTTCCTTTCCCTTCTGTCGATACCTCTTGGAGCAAGCTCTCGTCTTGATGGCAAGAAAGCGGCTGTGGCTCTTCCACGACAGTAGGTTGTTTGTTCTCTTCTCGCATACCATCAGACTGGAGATTGCTGCTTGTTGGATAATGTCGGTTGTTAGCAACAGTTTCGCTTGAAGACTGACAGACTGGACTCACTCGCTCGCGTGTATTATCATTAGATGATAGGGAAAGAGAAGGAGAATGACAATGCTCCTTCATCCCTTCTGCCAGAGATTCGGGCGGCATGACCTTAGCCACGTCGCCTGTATCGGCAGAAGATGTCCCACCTGAATCTGTTGGTGTCGGCTTGCAGACTTCAACTGTTTCAGCACCGCTTTTAGGTGGGACATGGTTAGTCGGTCTTGTCGGCTTCTCTATGTGCTTGACCATAGGGTTGCTGACAAAGAAAGGATTCTTGATTGTCCGCTGATCCGTGAACCAGACGGACAGACACAACAGCGTGTGGATGGTCGTGCGGTTTGACGGTTCAGAACGGAGAATGCCCATCTGGTTAAACTCCTTGATGATTCGGGTGGCAGTCTTCCGGTTGCAACCCCACATCAAGGAAAGCTCGACCTTGGAAGCCATGAACTGCCCAGGCTGTAGGACAGCTGAGAAATGGGTCTTAGTCACTGTTGTCTGTTCCATGACCGCCAGACGGATGAAGGTCTTGAAACACTTCATACGGTTGATGTCCAGACATTCATCCGACAGGTAATCATACTGCGCTTCATTCAGAAGCGTGCTGTATCTGATATTGGTATATCGCATAATGACAAGTGGTTTTAATGAGGAAGTGGGACTGTCATGTCCCACCTCCGAAAGTAAGAATCATTGTTGCTGGACGGCAGCCGGCTTGTGCCGTTTCTTCTCACGCATCTGCTCCAGATGGGCATCGAACTCTGCCTGTTCCTGCTCGGAGAGTGTATAAGGCTTGTCGTATGCCCCTCCGCTCTGGATCCATTCCACAAGTTCCTTCTTGAAGAAGTAGAGCTTGTTGCCACGTTTGCGGTATGGGATGCGTCGCTCAGAGGTGAGGGAGTACATCGTGGAGCGTTTCTTGCCAATGAACTGACAAGCTTCGTCCAGTGTCATCATCTGGTCATCGTTGGTATTCTCGGATGCTTCTGCGGCATCCTTCTTCTCGTCAAGGCGGCTTATCACATAGTCCACCTTGGTCAGCAGTTCGCCGACAGCCTTGGGCAGCTGGTCGAACGAGAGATTACTTTCATTTTGTTCCATGTGAGTTTTTAAATTTTCGTTTAAACGTCAAGAATATCAATGAGCAAGTGTTTCTTTGTGATGTTCTTTGTCTGTAGTGGCACTTTCACTGGCATCATCCTTCAAAGAAATGCGCTCGGAAGCGTCACGTTTCAGTTCGTTGACCACCTCTGCATACACCTGTGTTGTGGCAAGGTTGCTGTGGGTAAGCAGCTTGCTCACGGTGTAGATGTCCGTGCCACCAGCTAACTGCAATGTGGCGAATGTATGACGAAAGCAATGAAAAGTGATATGCTTGGTAATGCCGGCAGCCTTTATCCAGTCTTTGAGGTGAGCGGCAACCAGGTTTGGTGTCAGTTTCTTGAATACCTGCCCCTCTCCACGCTCACCGCACAAGGCAAGTGCCTCTTCGCTGATGGGCAGGATGGCATCGGTCTCTGTCTTCTTGGTGGTAATGTCAAGCACCCAGCCGCCATCGCCCGACTTCTTGATATTCTCCCACTGGAGCAGGATGCAGTCGGACAGGCGAAGACCCGTAAGACATGAGAACAGACTGGCACGGCGTAGTACGTCACTCTTGCACTCTGCCTTTGACAGTGCAACAAGTTCCTCCTTGGTCAGGTACTGCCGCTTGTTGCCGTGTCCCTTAGCCTTGACAAGTTTCTTGGCTATGTTCTCCTTGATATGTCCGTCATCGTATGCCATGCGAAGGGCGGCTTTCAGCTTTACGAGGTGGTTATTGGCGGTGGTGGGCATCATCGGCTTGCCATTATGATAGCACTCTGCCGACAAAAGATAATCAACAAACTTCTGGCAATACGCTACATCGAGGTCGCAGAAGCGGCACTCGCCACCCGAATATTTGACGAAGTGCTTGTAGGCAGCCTCCCAGTTTGCCTTGTTGGTTGTCTTGTTCATACACTGCTTGAAGTAGTCAAGAAAGCTCTCCTGACCTTTGGAGCGGTCGAGGAAACCGAACTCCTCGTTGATGATGGACTCCGTGCGGCGGCACTTGATAAGCTCTGCCTTCTGCATGATGCTGCGGTTGTACTCCTGCTGGAACTTCTCAGTAGGGTTGGAATAAATGTATAAGCCCAGATACTCACGTCGTGACAGACGGCCAGTCTTGGGGTTGCGGATTGGTGGGTAGAAATCGAGATAGAGCGATGTCTGCCCGTTCTTGATGGGCCGCTTCCGCACTGTGACCTTGGTACATAGATTCGTCATATCTGCTATTTTATATTGTTATTACTTTTGTCTATATTCGGTTGTCCTGGACTGCCCTACATTGGCGGTCTGGACTTCAAGCGATTGCAAAGGTACGCCCTTTGTTTAGGTTGCGCCTAAAATGTTGACCTTCAATGTATCAGATTTAACCTGAGTTAGCGTTTGAGTATGAAATTGCAGCGAAAATCATACTATAAACGGGGGTTGATAGTTGCGCTGCATTCATTATTGCCATTGGTTTCAAGACACTTCCAAAGGAGGGGTACATCTTTTTCGGATGGCACTGCAAAGTTAGAGAGAGCAAAGCTACAATCAGGGTACAACGGTCAGAAACCTGCCGTTTTGAGCCTCGGATTGCAGGATTGGTTCTAATCATCGCTGCAAGTAGTACCAACATTTGTATTCTCATATCCAGCTTCATGTCCGTTTCGCCTTGGTGCTGGCACTCGTTTTCTCGGCATTCTTTCGGGCTGCTTCCCAGTCCGCTTTGAGGTAGAGATTAGCCCTGCCACCTTTGGCTTTCTTGATGCGGACACCGTGTGTCTCGGCAAAACGGCGTACTTGCGTCTTACCCAGACCATACTTCTGCATGATGTCGAAGCAGGTGTAGTATGCTTCCTGCTGTGCCTTGCCTTGTTCCTCATCGTACTTGGCAATAGCCTTCTCAACATCCTTTTTTCCTGAAGGCAGTCGTACCCCAGGCATGAACGGATGCCAACTGATAGCGGTTGCGTATCTCATACAGGCGACCGTACTTGATGTTGAACTTGCTCATTACCTCTGCCATTGTATAATGGGTTTTGTGAGTAACACCTTCAGGGGCTTTCTCACTGGCTGGTGTCATGCGGCACTTGGCTCTCTTGTTCACGTTGCCCGTCTCTGGCTTGGCAGTAGTTATACTCTTCTTCTTTTCCCTTTTGTTATTATTAAAAGGAGGGGATGAAGAAGGTAGCACGACATTACCACCTTGCCTTTGGGCAAAGTCTGTAAGTTCCTGTAGGCTGATGCGTGTCATCCGCTTGCCGAGGTTGACGGCTTTCAGTCTGCCGGAGGCAATAAGCAGTCGCACCATCTTTGAGCTGACAGAGATGGCAACGGAGGCATCCTTCACGGACAGAAGGATGTTAGGAATTTGTGAAGTTTGATTCTTGCCCATATCGAGTAATTTTGTCAATTTCTGCCGTTTTTCGGGGGATGGTCCCTGACGGAAACCAATTAAGCGGATTTAAGAGGAAATAAGGTGATTTAAGGGAACACCCTACGAACCCTCTGCTCATCCACCCGAGGTACAATGGCGGTACAAAATTACTCTAAAAGGGGCAAACGCGCAATAGGCAAAGAATAAGGTTAGTTAAGCGGAGTTAATTGTAAGACAGCGTTTTACACGATTTGATTTAAGGTTTGTTTCGGTTTGTTTTGACCTAATTTAATCGGTGAAGAATTCATGTTTGATTGCAGGAAAAATTGCAAAAATCATAAATGAGAATTTAAGTAAATAAGGTATGTACTTTTCCATAAATAAAAAACTTTTTTCATGTTGATGACTTTATTAAAAAAACAATGGTGCAAAGATAATCTGATCTTTCTGAAAAATTATAAGGAAAAGGCTATAAAAAATTCACAGGAATTCACAAAATCCATATAAGTCGCTATAATACAAACAATTATAAAAACTTCACAAAAATCAACAAGAATAGATTTATCATAAAATTTTGAAGTAAAAATCTTCCTGAAAGAAAAAGAACCACATCAATTTGCATTTTTCCGATAATTATATTATCTTTGCATAAGATAGGCTGCACCTCAGCATAACATTCAAGCAAGCTTGATGATTCTGCCTTCGGTTTGCACTATCTTTGCAGAAGATAGGCTGCACCTCAGCATAACATTCAAGCAAGCTTGATGATTCTGCCTTCGGTTTGCACTATCTTTGCTATCAAAATTATTAGAAAAGAGAGAAATGAAAAAACTTCCGTTAGTACTTTTAGCAATTGTGTCCTTATTTGTGCTTGCTGGTTGTCATGGCGACAAGCAATATGATGACTTGTTGCAGCAAGCTGACAGCATCATGAATATAGATGATGATTCGGCAAAAGTTGCTATCAAACTATTGGATAAGGTCAAGCCGCAACTAAATGACTTTTCTAAAGCCCAACGTATGCGTTATCAGTTGCTCTATCATAAGGCGATGAATAAAGCAGACATTTCGTTTTCCTCAGATAGCATCATGAAAAATGTGGTAGCATATTACGAAAAACATGGTACATCCAATGAACGTATGCTTGCCTACTATATGCTTGGTTGTGTATATCGCGACATACACGAAGCACCCTTAGCATTAGAGTATTATAATAAAGCTACGGAACAAGCTGACACTGTCAGTCAAGATTGTGACTATTCTACACTCTATAGAATATATAGCCAAATGGGAGTTTTGTTTGAAAAACAATATTTATTTAACCAAGAATTTATTGCATATAATAAAGCTACAAAATATGCTTATATGGCTAAAGATACCCTTAACGCCTTATTATGCTATATGAATTCCTATATTGATTTAAACCAAAATGATAGTATAATAGCTCGTAACCTTCGTGCAGCAAATCTACTCCGCAAGCATGGATATAATTATTATGCAAATATGGCTTTCGGCTCAAATTACCCATATTATATCAAAAAAAATGATTACATAAAAGCAAAAGAGGCTTTTGAAGAATATAAAAAGATAAATTTTGAAGGTAATTCGAATTATAAAGATGCAAGTGCATATTTATTATATAATGAAGGAATGTATTATTTGTTTGCTAATCAGTTAGATTCTGCTCATATAAGTTTTCAAAAAAGTTATATTTACGCTCAATCTTACAGCAACAAATGTGCAGCCACAAAAGGATTGGCAAAATATTACACAAAAACAAATCATTCAGCTTTAGCAGCAAAGTATGCCTTATTGAGTTCTGAATATAATGATTCCTCACTCTATGAGTTGAGAGAATCGCAGTTGCAACAAATGCAGGCAATGTATGACTATAGCAGAAATCAAAAACTGGCTAAAGAAGCAGAATATAAAGCAAAGCAAAGACTTAATACAATATACCTTATTATTATAAGCAGTTGCTTGATTTTATTATCGGCTGTTTATATCTACAGAAAAAACATCAGGAAGAGAAACCATAAGCTATTGGTGGCTCAACACCTATACAAAGCCAGCATTCTGAAATTGCAAACGACAAAGACAGAACTGGCTCATCTGAAAAACTTGAACGAAACAAAAATTGCGGCTCTCATCAAAGAAAAAGAGGCTGTCATAGAAAATCTCCAAAAAGAAATTAATCAATACGAAAGCATTCATTCCGAACGTAATCTTGTCGAGATAAACAAACAACTGATGGATACATTTGTGTATAAGAAACTGGCTTATATAGAATGTCATCCGCAAGAGAAAATCACTGACGAAACCTGGGACAACTTAGAAGAAACCCTTGAGGGAATGATTCCATCTTTGGCAAATATCAAATTGAAACTAAGCAAAAAGGAATATCGTATTTGCCTGCTGACAAGACTGCACTTCTCCCCCTCTGCCATCAGTTGCTTCATGCAATGCAACTTGCCCGACATATCCATGTCGCGTAAACGTATGCTGTCGAAACTGTGTGAAAAGGACGGAAAACCCAAAGAGCTGGATGAATATATCCAACATTTGATGTAACTCAACTTTCGCAAGATATACATTGACAAAAAAGAGAATACTCCCGACGTTCGAACAGACTTACGTGTTTGAAGGGTGATGAAGGGTGAAAGTGTACCCTTCACCCTCTGAACCGCCGATAAACACAGGGAATTCCGAGGGATAGATGAAGGGTTTTGAAGAGGTCTTCCGACTTTTTCTAATTCTTTATTTCAATATCTTCCTTTACGTTATTGCGTATCTTGGTGAGGAAAGCCTTCATGCGACCGGCATCCTTATGGTCGATGATATCGATCAGCTCGGCAAGCTCCTCACGAATCTGACTCAACTGTCCTGAAGTATAGGGGTTGAAGAGAACTTCTTGCAACAGATAGTCGTCCTCGTTGAGTACGCCCTTGGCTATGTTCATGTGACGCTTGAAGGTAGTACCCGGAGCATCCTGATGCTTCATCACAGCAGCAAAAACGAAAGTGCTGGCAAAAGGAATACTCAACGAGTAAGCCACGGTCTGGTCGTGCTCATCGAAGGTGTACTCGTGCATGGTGAGTCCCAACTGCTGGTACAGATCCTTGAAGAATATCTTGCCCATATAGTCGCCTTCCTTGATGATGACGGCATTCTCCTCTGACAACTGATTCAGATTGGCAAAGGTAGGACCAAACATCGGGTGCGTGCTGACAAAACGGAAACCACTCTTCGTATAAAACTCGTGCAGGCCTGTCTTCACACTGGCAATATCGCTGATGATACAGTCCTTGGGCAACCAGGGCAACACCTCCTCAAAGGCAGGCAAGGTGTACTTCACCGTCACGGCATTGATGACGAGCTCGGGTTTGAACTCGGCTATCTCCTCCAACTTGGTGAAGCGCAGACAGTTGTAGGTAAAGCGCAACCGCTTGGCATCCTTCTCGTATACGGCCACCTCGTGGTCGAAGCTGAGCAGGTCGATGAAGAAACTTCCCATCTTGCCTGCTCCCATTATCAATATTCTCATATCTCTTTACAAGTGAAAAACGAAGCGGATGAATTACTTCTGGTTCAGGATTTCCAGCTGCTGGCGAACACTCTCCTCGTGGATGTGCTCGAATATCTGGGCAGCAAACTCTGGACTCATGCCACAGAGTGAAGCCTGAGCACCACGCTTGTCGAGAATCTCGTTGTAGCGGTTGGTCTGCAGAATTGTCATATTGTGCTCCTTCTTGTATGTACCAATCTCACGGCACACACGCATGCGCTTTGCCAAAAGCTCCATCAACTGATTGTCCAGTTCGTCGATCTGTCCACGCAACTGATGCAGTCCCTCTGTAGAGTAGTGCTCATCGCGAACGACAAGCAGACTGAGAATGTAGTCGAGCACATCGGGAGTAACCTGCTGCTTGGCATCGCTCCATGCATCGTCAGGACTGCAGTGGCTCTCGACGATAAGACCATCAAAACCGAGATCCATAGCCTGCTGACACAATGGTGCTATCAAGTCGCGACGTCCACCGATGTGGCTTGGGTCGCAGACGATAGGCAACTGAGGAATGCGGCGATGCAGTTCGATAGGAATCTGCCACATAGGCAGGTTGCGATAGATCTTCTTGTCGAAGCTTGAGAAACCACGATGGATGGCTCCCAATCGCTTGATACCAGCCTGATTGATACGCTGCAAGGCTCCTATCCAAAGTTCCAGGTCGGGATTGACAGGGTTCTTGACCAACACAGGCACATCGACACCTTTCAGACTGTCGGCCAATGCCTGCATGGCGAATGGGTTGGCAGAAGTGCGGGCACCTATCCACAGCACATCGATGCCATACTTAAGAGCCAGCTCCACATGCTCGGGTGTTGCCACCTCGGTTGCTGTCAGCATGCCGGTCTCCTCCTTTACCTGCTTCATCCAGGGAAGAGCAGTCTCGCCATTTCCCTCGAAGCCTCCTGGCTTGGTACGTGGCTTCCACACACCTGCACGGAACATGTGGCATCCCTTTTCAGCCAACTGCTTGGCGGTTGTCATAACTTGTTCCTCGGTTTCGGCAGAACATGGTCCTGCTATTACGATGGGACGTTCCTGATCACTGGGAAGACGTAAAGGTTCTAATTCTAATTCCATATCTTAATCTTTTATATTTTTTAATGTGAATGTTTTCTGCTTACTTATTTTTTTATAAGGTGAAGACTCTATGCGAAGAGCTTCTTGATGCGCTGCAAGGCTTCCTTCATCTTGTCGTCCTTGGCACACAGGCTGATGCGCACATAACGCTTGCCGTTGCTTCCGAAGATAAAGCCTGGTGTAATGAACACCCGTGCCTCGTGGAGCACTTTCTCGGTCAGGTCTTCCACATCGGCATAGCTCTCAGGTATCTTACCCCAAAGGAACATGCCCACCTGCTTGGGGTCGTAGGTACAGCCCATCACGTCCATGATCTGTTCGGCAATGTCGCGACGACGACGATAGTTGACGATGTTGTTCTCACGATGCCACTCCTCACTGTTACCAGTCATAGCCTCGGCAGCAGCTAATTGTATGCCTCGGAACGAGCCATTGTCGATATTGCTCTTCACCTTGAGAATCCACGAGATGAAAGTCTTGTTGCTCGAAATCATCGCCACACGCCATCCAGGCATATTATGACTCTTGCTCAGCGAATTGAATTCGATACAGCAGTCTTTTGCTCCCGGCACCTGCATGATGCTCATGGGGTGCTCATTGAGGATGAGTGAGTAAGGATTGTCGTTCACTACAACGATATTGTGCTTCTTGGCAAACTCTACCAGTCGCTCGTAAGTCTCCATGCGGGCATTGCCTCCTGTAGGCATATTGGGATAGTTGGTCCACATCAGCTTGACATGACTCAGGTCCATCTTCTCCAAGGCTTCGAAGTCAGGCTGCCATCCATTGTCTTCTCTGAGATCATAATAAGTTATCTTGGTACCCAAAATCTTATTGATGGCAGTATAGGTGGGATAACCAGGATTAGGAATCAGCACCTCGTCGCCAGGATTGCAGAAAGCCAGGGTAACGTGCAGGATGCCTTCCTTGCTGCCTATCAGCGGCTGTATCTCTGTAGCCCAGTCGAGGTCTACATCGTACCATCTCTTATAGAATTCTGCCATTGCCTTTCGCAGTTCAGGAATGCCCACTGTGGGCTGATATCCATGTGTGTCGGACTTCTGAGCCACTTCGCAGAGCTTGTCGATGGTCTGCTTAGATGGTGGCATATCTGGACTTCCGATGGCAAGGCTGATGATGTCCTTTCCCTCGGCATTGAGCTGGGCTACTTCTTTCAGTTTGCGGCTGAAGTAGTATTCTTGTATCTCGGTTACTCTATTGGCTGGCTGTATCATTTTATTTAATGTTTAATTTTTAATGTTCAATGTTTAGTGTTGAATGTAAAGTATAATCGGCTGCAAGGCTCTTTTTACCCTTTTACCTTTTTACTTTTTTACTTTTATAACTTTTTTCAACTCCTACTCTCTTTCCTCGTACTCGCCGAGAACCTTGATTTTCTTCACCAGTGGTGTGATGGCATCAATACTCTGGCGGTATCGGGTAAGGTTGTCGAAGGTGAGGTCTACATAGAAGAGATATTCCCACTCATGTCCGATGACGGGCAGCGACTGAATCTTGGTCAGGTTCACATCGTAGAAGCTCAGGATGGTGAGCACCTTGGAGAGCGATCCCTTGTCGTGGGAAAGGCTGAAGACGATGCTTGCCTTGTTGGCCTTCTCAATGGGTCGAAGGAGAGCTGCCTTCTGCGGATTGCTCACCACGAGGAAGCGCGTGTAGTTGTGCGGATTGTCGTGGATGCCTTCTTGCAGCACCTTCATGCCATACATCTCAGCTGCATAAGTTGAGCAGATGGCTGCCCATCCCCTTACCTGATGCTTGGCAATAAAGGCAGCCGAACCTGCGGTATCTTCAGCCTCTACAGCTTTCAGGTCGGGATGATTGGCGAGGAATCTGCCACACTGCATCAATGCCACAGGATGGGAATGAACCTCCTGAAGTGTACTCCAGTCATCATCGGGCAAACAGCAGATGCTGTGCTCTATATGGAGTCGGTGCTCGCCTACTACTGTCGTTCCACTTTGGCGCAGAAGCTCATAGTTGTGGAGCAGACTGCCCGCTATGGTATTCTCGATGGCTACGATGCCGATGACTGTAGGATCGCGCTTGATGTTTTCGAACACCTCCTCGAAGGTGGCGCAACAAATCAGTTCCACCTGTTCATCACCGAAATATTGATGGGCAGCTATGTCATGAAACGACCCCAACTCGCCTTGTATTGCTATTCTCTTCATCTATATTGTTTGTATCTGTTATGAAAAACGGTCCTCACTCTCCAAGGAGCGGGACCGTTTCGATAGATTTCTTAATCTTAATATCCTAAGTTGAAATTATACGCAACTTCCCGCTTTACAATTGCTTGCAAAGTAAAAATAAAAGCTATAAAAGTATGCGTTAAACTTCTTCATTGTTCTTTCTTTTATTTATTGTCTACTACAATGGGGGATTCCCCTAATTGTGTTATACGATTGCAAAAGTAGCATTTTTATTTGTATCCACCAAACAAATTGACAGATTTTTTATACAAAGCCTTGCAATTTATTGTTTTCGTGCATAAAGATGCTTATTTTTTCCAAGATTTTCTGCTCTATGGAAATTCTACAGGAAGCCCTCATCTGTCAACGAAGCCGCTTTCATCTGCCAACGAAGCCGCCTTCATCTG
>ULYM01028539.1_pt1 | contig 10945 bp, 10 predicted proteins | sample 1962141 | NCBI WGS metagenome assembly ULYM01 (sample SAMEA4835862, study PRJEB28245) | human gut metagenome | biome: gut microbiome; material: fecal sample | place: Denmark | collected 2008
GTTTGTTAACACCATCATAGGTGTCGGCTTCAGAAACAGGGTTAAATTTGCGTTGTTTTTTGCCTACTTCGATTGAAAGTTTCCAATATTTAGAATACTCACACAACCAACCTTCTATATTGTTAATAGTGAGGTTAAATTCGCTAGATGGTTCATAGCCTCCAGTTTCAGCATTAAACTTAGCATATACCATTGGTTCTCCATGAGCTTCAGCAACTTCATTGAGTTTCTCTTCAGCCATAGCGAGAAGTTCCTTCATACCTGCTACACGCTGAGAGTTAATAACTCTATTAGGGAACAAAATACGCAATCCAAGAAGTGAACCAGGACCAACATTCGTAAGCTCATTTACATTAAACGGTATAAAATCCTCTTTTGAGAATCTGTTAATGTAAATCATGTCCTGCATCAACTCATTGGCGATAAATTTCTGAACTCCAGGAATCGTAGATAAAACATCTATGATGTCTTTTGTAGATTCTGCGATGAGAACTGTATCGATGATAATATCAATAGCTCCCCACAATTCAGATAACGTAGTATCAGCGTAAGCTTCTGCTCTATTTTTACCAGTCTTAGCAGCAAAAGATGAACTAATAATATAAGCATCGGTAAAAGGCTTAGCGCCCATATTCTGAAGTGTTTTTGCGATTGTTATAAATTTAGGCTGCTGGTCCTTAAACTTTTCGTAATCAGGAATTCCGCCTTTCCAATCTGTAACAGAAGCCAAGAACTCGAAAAAGTCTGGAGAATTAAACAATCTGTAAACAATGCACTTCCAAACCTTATTCTTAAGTGACAGACTATCATCCATAATGATGTTAGAAATAAGCCACCAAGAACTGCGATCGAGCTCACGATACAAATTAGGAAATTTATTTTCCTGGAAAATAGGGTCATCTGTCCACGGAGCTTGGATTTTATCAATAAATCGGCGTTTCCAAATCATTTGTCGCTCATACATAGTCTCATAGAACATTTGTAAGTTCTCTTCACTTATGCTGAGATTTCTATCTGGCAAATGCTTAAAATACTCGTGATTATCAGCTAGCGGATTTGCTGAATTTTTACGAGCGTAATGCTGTACAGGGTCACCTGGATTTTTGCGTGGACGACCTCTACCACGTTTTACTGGCTGAATAACTTCTTCTACCATAATACTGTGTTTTTAATAATTGTTTATCTCTTTATCTGTTTTTGCTTCAATGTAATTATTCAGAGCTCCTATATATGCTACAGCATCAAGGAGATTATCCTCTCTGTGCGAATAGGCTTCTCTTGAAAGTTTAAGAGCAACCATAGCTCTGTACATACCTTCAACTGAAATTTTTTCATTATCAGGTGAACTGGCGTTGTAAATATCTGTAGCTCTCTTCATGCTTTCGCTGAATGGACCATACATGCGTTCTTTTTCTTCTGAACGATGGTTGACAATATTGTCTGCTCTTTCCAAGATATTCATAATTTCTATTTTTTATGTTACAAAATTAATAATAATATTCGAATTAAAAAAATATTTTAAATTTTATTAGTTCATTTAATAAGCTTAAATTATATTTTAAATATTTTTTAAATAGTTGTCAATTTTAGCTTTTATGCTGTTCATCAAACTCATTTGCACTTTGTCTTTATTTCTTAATGCTAATATTACATCTTCATCATGAGTTTGGGCCATACACAGATGATGAATAATAACACCACCACGCTTTTGACCCTGACGATAAAGTCTAGCATTAAATTGCTGATACAACTCGAGTGACCACGTTAAACCATACCATACGATTATGTTGCCTCCAGCTTGAAGATTAAGACCGTGGCCAGCTGAAGCAGGATGAGCTAGCATAAGTTGAACTTTGCCAGCATTCCAATCCTGTATATCTTTGGCCGTTTTTAATTCTCTCGGCTTGTATTTGCTAAGATAACTCATTATACGGTCTCTATCAAATTGGTATGTCCACGCAACGAGAACTGGTTTTCCGCATGCTTCTTCAATTATCTCTTCTAGAGCTTCTAGCTTAATATCGTGTATAGGATATACGTTTTTATCCTCATCGTATATAGCACCGTTTGCAAATTGAAGAAGCTTATTAGATAAGCCAGCCGCATTTAAAGCTGTGATTTCAACCTCATTATCTGTGCTGATAAGTTTCATAACATTGTCTTTTTCAAATTTATGATATGCTTCCAATAAGTCTTTTGGCATTTTGAGTTTGACAATATTATTTGTAAGCATTGGCATATTAATATAATCTTGTGCCTGCATACTTATGCATATATCTCCTATTTTATTTCGTATCGCCTGTTCTGCACCTCCTTGTAAATTATAATTATAAACTACATAACCGTTAGACCTGCCTGGAGTAAAATATGTACTTCTGTATTTTGTAATAGTTTTGCCGAGTCGCTCTCCTCTGTCCATGAGATAAATCTGTGGCCATAAATCTATTAAGCCATTTGGGGCAGGTGTTCCAGTCAAACCAACTACTCGCTTTATCCACGGCCTGGCTAATCTTAAAGCTTTAAATCGTTGAGACTGGTGATTTTTAAAGCTACTCAGCTCATCAATTACAAGCATATCGTATGGCAAATTTGAAGCACATATACCACAAAGCCAAGCTATATTATCGCGAGAAATTATGTGAATATCGGCTTTTTTATGAAAAGCCTCTAATCTTTGTCTTTCTGTTCCGACGATTTTAGAAAATGTTAAATGCTGTAAATGCTCCCAGTTTTGTGCTTCTTCTGCCCAAACAGTTTCAGCTACTCGCTTAGGTGCTATTACTAAAACCGAATTTACTTCAAGGTAATCGTACATTAACTTCTCTACTGCTGTTAAAGTTGAGACTGTTTTACCTAGTCCCATCTCCAGAAATAAACCGCAGTAATTATGAGTAATTATATGCTCGACTGCTTTTTTCTGATATTCGTGTAAATCTGTTTCTTTTAGCATAATAATTTACGTACTTCATCATTTATAAAATGCCACAAATCATCATATGGACCTTCTTTCAAAAGTCCAGCTCTCATAAGCATATTAAAGCACTTGTGACATATTGGAAAACATTCATCGAAGTTCTCATATAAGTCATTCGATTTATTGCAAAGACAACATTTCTTCATTCTAACATTATGTTTTCTATTAATTCAACTACTTGCTCTACAGTATCAATTACTTCAACTCTAAAACCGAGTTTGCGTAGCTTGTCGTGCATTGCTAATTGAAGTGGCCGTGGCTTCTGATTTGTGGTTTTAAGCTCTACAAATATAACTTTTGCAGGCTTAAATAAACACATTCTATCAGGCAATCCATTTATATGGAAACTTAATAGCTTTATGCACATACCGCCATTCAATTTGCAAAGTTCAGCGAGCTTTCGTTCAACTACTTTTTCACTTTCTTTCATGAAATCCAGCACCTCCTACTGAAGAACATTTTTCTTCTTCTACGTAGTCCCACTCAATATCTTTGTCTATATCCGGCGTATAAAGTCTATCTTTGTAAGACTTGAATACAGTTTTTTTAAAACTTTCAAACGATAGGGCTCCATTAGGTCTTCCAACAACTGTATCAATATTGCCGAGTTTATATGATACCCATTCACCGTTTTTAAAATGGAGTTTCATGCCCTTTATTATACGGTGAGTTTTAGTTTTTAGGTCATTTTTAAACTTATATTTTTTATAGTTTGGCTTGTTAGAATCACTTTTCATGAGATTCACTTTAGCTTTTGCCTCTCTAATTTCCTGTACTCGTTTAGCCCGAGTTTCTGCAACGCTAAATGCGCTTTTTAGTTTTCTTGCTAAATCTTTTTTAGTATTCTCTTCCATAATCTTTAGTATAAATCACCTAACATTGCTTTAATCTCATTATTCGTAGGTTTGTCACCTAAAAGTTCTTCAAGTTCTCTTGTAGCTTTTACTACAGGGTCTTCTTGTATTGGCTTTATGCGTTTATAATATTTTTGTTTGCCATAAATCTTACCGAATGATTTTCTTTTAGAACCAACATATTCCCAACCAGGAAGAGCTTTCATTATGTTGTTTATCTCACGCGTACTATAAGAATTAAAATTCTTACGTTCTTCACCTAAGCATTCACACCATATTTCATAAGAACAAACAAATTTCTTGTACTCTGTTCCCTTTTCAGCTATTGGGTCATTTAGCCATTGCAGACGTTCAAATAAATCTTTCTTGTCCCAACTTTGAGGAAACTTTGTATTAAGATATTCTTCGATTATTCCAGCTCTGTCATCAGTTACAGAATGACTTTGTTGGCTCTTTTTTGCAAGTTCGTTTTCTTCTTCTGAGAAATATAGCTTTTCTCCATTTTGATATAGTTGAACAGCTTCGGCCCAAATTTGGTCTATAATATCATCAGTTAAGTCTTTAGCAACTATTTTCGTTGCAAACTTAGGACGAACTTCTATAGGATTGAACCGTCGATTACCTGTGGAATCACGTAAAAACTCCATGTCATTCGTAGTTCCAAAGAATATGCATTGACGTTTATAAGTTTCTACTGTTCTTCCATAAGCAGGTCTGAACATATCTTCTGTTTTAGTTATAAACTGCTTTACAGTTTCAACTTCGGCTTTCTTTAAGCCAGATAACTCAGCCATTTCAATGAGCCATGCTCCTTGTAATTGCTCATAAGCCTCTTTTCCTTGAAAAGTATTAAATGAATCGCTAAACCAATCCTTTCCAAGTTTGCGTATAAATGTAGATTTATATGTTGCTTGAGCTCCTACGAGTACAAGAACCATATCATATTTAACTCCTGGGTTGAATATTCTAGCTACTGCGGCACACAAAGCTTTACGAATAGAAGCCCTTGTATATATAGTATCTTCAGCACCAAAATAATCGATAAGAAGTGTATCAACTCTATTTATACCGTCCCATGAAAGAGATTTTAAATAGTCTCTTACTGGGTGAAATGATTTCTTCTGAGCAGCAAGTATAACAGCATCATCTATTTTTGACACTGATACCATGTTGTACACACATTCTATGTAGTTACGAATACCAGAATAGTCTACATTTTTTACTGGTTCAGGAGAATCTACCTTACGCCAAGGCATAGACCTCATGATGTACGTTTTACTATCGAATTCATTTAGTCTAAATGCGTTTCTGAGATATTTGTCATTTTGCAAAACAAGATTAAGATTGTTAGAATCACTATCGTATTCGCCTTTCTTATTGGCTTTTAGTTGTGAAATCCACGAGTCATCATAAGAATCGTCATCAGCTATTTCTTCGTTAGCAAAATCTAGTCCATCAAAGTCTAATTTTGCATGCTCTAAATTCTCTTCAGCTATTTTCTTTTTGACCTCGGCACAAGTTGTAGCAAATTCTTCCATCTTCTGCTGAGATACCTTTGAATCAGGTCCTTTGTCAAGATGTCCAAACTTATGTATTCTGACCAAATCAAATGCATTACACAATCTTCCACCTGCTGGGTCTGTTCCATGATGTGAAAAAGCGAATTTGTCATTATAAACTATAAGACCGCCTGTTGTAGAACCTAATTTATAGGTATAACGGTCTTCGCCTGCTTCTTCGTATATATCACTAAGAAATGTGCTAATAGCATCTTGAATTGAATACGTTCTACAGAATGTTCCAACTATGCCTGATTTTTCTTCAGGGTCTTCTTGCTTTTTAATATCTGATAGTAGGCCTTCTGATATTTTACTACTAGATGGCCATTCAGATGTATTCCTCCAATCATCGTATGTTTCAAGAACTGCATCAGCATCGAGCCATTCTCCATCTTGATATTCGAAATAATATTCCACATCAGATGATACACTTGGCCAAAACATAAGTCTTTCTGGCTCAAATGTGGATTGGTCGAACAGTTCTATGTTTAAATTACCGGCTATACGTCTAGATATAGCCTGATATTCGTCCACAGATACTTCTCGATTAATAGGTATAAGTAATCTGTGTCGAGGTTTATCCTGTGTGGATTTATGTGTTGAATAGATTGCTGCTGCGCATCCATATTGTAACGTAAAATCCCACCAAAAATCAGCATAAGAAAAATCTACATCAAGACAAATCAATTGTCTATATAATACAGATGATTTCTTACGTGTACCCTTATCTAGATAGCCACCAACAAAACCACCTACATCTTTAATTTTAAACTGGTCAGCTTTATTGGCAGCCATGAATTGAGCATGAGTTTCGTTAGTAACTACAGGCTTAGAAAGCTTATCGACTAATTTGCTCCATTTTGCTTTCTGGTTTTTCCACTTCTTTGTAGAAGCTCTTAAGCCTGTAGCTACATCTATTATGCCATCATAAATCATGGTCCTCTATTTTCCAAGTTATATAAGTGTTGATATTGTATTAATAGTAGACTGAATTGCGCTATAGCAATTTACGAAATTAACCATCTGCCATTAAACTAATTCATAGCCTTTCTTTCCCATTCTATTTAAATATTTTTATGAACTACGGCTTTACAATCACAGTAATCACATTTTGCATTCATAGGCTTTAATCTTTGCGATAGTAGTCAGTTATATATCCATCAGCACGAAGAGGTAAATCTGAAGCCCAATCTGGAGGAGTTGACATGATACGTACCATAAGGTCATATCTGTCTTTTTCATTTCCATCTTTAGGAATTTCAGCTATCATTTCATCGTGTACGTGGAAATCTACTTTGAATCCAGCTTTCTCTACCTGCATAAGAGAATATCCAAGTAAATCACGAGCTATAGCTTGCACCATATTCTCGCAAAGCTTTCCACCATAAGTGTCCATTTCACCCCACTGACCAGTAGTCTGAATCTGTCCTTCATACATAAGAACCTGAATTGGACAAGTAGAACGACCAATAGTTTTATTCTTAAAGTGAGGATGAACATAAAACAGCTGTCTACCAGATGGCAGTCTTGCAGTAAGATATTCTCCATCACAATCGAAAATAATATTGCGACAAGTACATCTAACTGGTCTTTGATACTTAACTGCTTCATGAGCTGCTTTTTCAAGTTCATGCCAAAGAGCAACAATCTTAGGATTTGCAGCTCTCCACTTTTTAACCATGTCTGTCATTTCTGAATCAGTAAGTCCCATCTTTTCGCCGCCCATTCTTTCAAGAGCACCAAGCGCACCACCATATCCTAATGCCAATTCAGATATTTTACTCTTATCACGTAGAACAGAACCTTTAGTAATAGCTGAAATTGGCACGCCAAACATTTTAGAACCAGTGGCTTCGTAAATCTTACCGTCTCCATGGAATACATCCATTCGCCATTTTTCATTGGCAAGCCATGAAACTACTCGAGCCTCAATCGCCGAAAAGTCTGCTACTGAGAATGTATATCCTACTGGAGCTATAAGCGCCGTACGAACTAACTGTGATAAAACATCAGCCACGTTACCATATATCATGTCGCAAGCTTCCCAATCACGCTTACGAATGAGTTCACGTGGTGTATCAATGTCATCAAAGTGATTCTTACTGAGGTTTTGCAATTGTAAAAGTCTACCAGCCCAACGGCCTGTTCTATTTGCTCCATAAAACTGAAAGGTACCACGAACACGGTCATCTGGAGTAGCGCATGAAATCATCTTGTAATATTTCTTTACAGATGTTTTACTTAGCTTCTGGTAAATATCAAGAGCTTCAAGTACTTCTGGATAGTCTTTAACTTTTTCAAGAACTGTAGGCATTTCAACTTTTGTAAGCGATTCTATCGCGATACCTGTTCTTGCTTTTATCCACTTTTTAATCTGGAGAGGTGATTTTGGATTTTCAAGATGAGTTATACTCTTAGCACGGTCCATAAGATATTTAGAGTACATCAAATCACAATAAATTGCAGATTCTGCTAACTCTCTATCAATCATAATACCTCTGTCATTGATATTCTGGTCTGTAACATACAGCTGGCGTTCTATTTCTGGAATCTCAAACTTCTCTAATCTACGATATATCTCTCTTTCTGAAAGCACATCATAAATGTTATAAAGTTTGTATTCTGCCCATTTAGCTGGAGCATCTTCTGGCATATTACGTGTACGACCGCCATTGATTTTAGTTGGCTTACATGGACAACTGAAATATTTAATCAAAGCCTTACCAGTTTCAAGTTTTTTATCTTGAAGATTAAGTTGCTTAGATACAGCATCCAATGATAATGGTAAACCACAATAAGCAGCTTTTACGAGTGTACAATACCACTCATCTGTCTCAGTGCGAAGCCCTACTCTATTAAATGCTGTACGTTCAAATACAGCATTGTGTGCAACTTTAAGGCATTTAGGGTCTCTAAGTGCTTCAAGAAATTCTTCTGGCCACTTATCACCTGACGCCAAATCTACCATGACTACGTCGTCATCGCCAAAAGCATATCCACAAATCAATATTTCAAAATCTGGAGATGATATATATTTATAAGCTCCGCTTTCTTTAATATCGACTGACGAATATGTTTCTATATCGATAAATAATTCTCTGTCAAATTCTCTCATTGCAAAGTAGCAAATTCGTTATTCGACTTAATAATATAATCTCTACACTCTTCAGCAGTTCCTTGGAATAAGACCTGCCCAGAATTTTTGTCTATAACTTCCTGTATCATATTCTTATACTTTTTAAAATTAGATAATAGAAGGTAGCAGAGGAATCGAACCTCTGCTGACATAGCATCCAGGTATCAAGGACCTATGTTCTATACCATATACCTTTCGATTTGATAAGAATATAAAAAGGAGACTACATTAAGTCATCATCCCAAGCATTGTCGCCACCGAAATCCTCGTCAGGTGTAGAACCACCGGCGAGCATTTCACCATCTTCAAGCTTCTGTAAGTTCTGAAGACCAGCTGCAATACCTTTGTTACCAGAGGTGTTGAATGCAAACAAGTTAAGAGAGATGCGACCATACACACCAGAGTAGAAATCGTCCTTATCCATGATAGGGTCAAGATTACGGTCTACGATAGTAGGCTTGCGATTCGATGTAGCATTGAGGAAGTAAGAATCTGCAAAGGCATCATCATCTGAGCGCTCTTCATCGCCATCACGAAGTGGCAACTTGATAGTTGAAGGAATCTTGCCATTCTTATCTGCAAGCTTAGACTTACCAACAGTTTTGGCTGCCTCAATAGCCTTCTTAATCTTCTCGATAGTCTTAGTATCACTCTTAGGAATGATTACACAAACCGAGTACTTAGCTGACTCTTCTGGTTGTCCCGTCATTGCTGAAGGCTCAAACACGTGGCAAAAACAAAAACGAACTTTGCCTGTTACTACTTTAGTTGAATTTTCCATAATTATAAATTAAATTTGTTGTATTCTAACTTGATAACTACTATAAGAGCAATTAAACTTACTATTAAACTCACTACTTGAAATCGTTTACTGCATCTTCAGTTCCAAGAGCTGGTCTCTTGTCATCTTCAGATACTAATGTTGGTTTACCTGCAGGCTTTATTATAACATCTGATAATGCTTTGGCAACTGCCTTTTTTCCAAATTGTCTCTCAATAGAAGTGATAGATTTAAGCTTCATATCAAATAAGTCATCTTCAGTTGCAGTTGGGAACTTCTCATAAATGGTATTGCAGATTTTATCCTCGTCGTCAATCCATTTTCTACGAGATACTCCTTCTACAATCTTAAAGCCTGGCCAGTGTTTATTCTCATTTACTGCGAGGTCTAAAGCATAAGCCTTTACAGAATCTGCCCATTCTACTAGCTGTGGGATTCTTGAAAGAACATCTGCAATTTGCTCATCAGATAATAATTCAGGAGAAGCAAAATCATATTTTGCCAATTCTAACTGCTTGTCATAAAGCGTTTTACATCTGTTTTTAACTGCACAGAATCTACACCAATCACCTGATGAAAGTTCACCTTCACCGTTAAAAGCCATTTTAGCTTTCGGCTTGAGCTCGTTGATTGCCCAATTCATAAGCTCCTTCACAGATATACTCCAAGATGATATGCTATTCAGACGTGGTTGAACAATAGTGAGCTTTACAGTCTCAATATTGTATAGCATATCAAATTTTGCCAGCATTCCTAATGCGTAGAGCATTTCCTGTACATTCCACTCGGCTGATACTGGAATTCCCCTACCATACTTAAGGTCAATCACCTCCATAACAGAATCGTTAACAATAGTACAGTCAGCTGAACCAAAGCTTTCTGGTACATACTCTGAAATATCAAGTTTAGATTCAACGAACATTTCTGCAGATGGATTTACAGCCTTAGCAGCTTTATACTCTTCTGCACAGTAGTCAGTATAAACTGGAACCATGTCGAGCATCTCTTCATTGAAGAGCTTATTGCTCATTATAACTTCATACTTATCTGCGAACTCGTCATCAGACATTGTGCCTAAAGCATCATGGCAGATAAATAACTCTGCCAACTCATGAGCCAGTGTACCTTCTTCAGCATAAACTGAAATTGGCTTTGGTGGCATTTTCTCCTCCAAACGAGCAGATGGTGTGCAATTCAACCATCTGTGAGCTCCTGAAGGTGAGAGAAGCGCATGGCTTCTCTCATGATGGTCTTTTCCGTTATTTACTTCCATACTCTTTTTGCTCTTTTATGATTAGGAATACGTGGTTTAATGGACGCATAGATATGTGTCACTCCGTCTGGGAAAGTTTCCTTTCCGAGGAAATAACAGATATAATCTCGTCTAAAGCGTTCTGAGGCTGCCAATAGACGCTTTTCCTGTGACTTACCCATTAAGCAAGAGTGTTAAGATAATCAACCAAAGCCTGATACTTACTTGGGTCAAGCGTTGTAACATTTTTAGCACCAAGCTCTGTAAGCTTAGCTTTAACTTCGTTACGATGAGCAGCAGCTTTAGAAGCAACTACCTTGCGAACATCATCAATTGTAAGAGCTGATGCTGGAGCTGCTGGAGCTGCTGGAGCTGCTGGAGCTGCTGGA
>ULYM01043243.1_pt1 | contig 10911 bp, 9 predicted proteins | sample 1962141 | NCBI WGS metagenome assembly ULYM01 (sample SAMEA4835862, study PRJEB28245) | human gut metagenome | biome: gut microbiome; material: fecal sample | place: Denmark | collected 2008
CACCAAACGGAATTTAGTGTCGAAAGTCAAATCAAGTCCGTTGTTCAGTTCCACATCATAACCTTTTTTGTCGCGATCAATCTTACAGATATAAGTACCCTGATAGTTCTTCGCTACAAAGGTGGCGATGGCCTGTGGAACTATAGCTGCCGGAACAGTATCACGCTGGCAGTCTACATCTTTCCACTCTCCGTCTTTACGGAATTCCACCTTAGTGCCTTCCATATATCGTACTTCGTAAGTAACGTTCATCAAGTCACGGTCTTTAGTAGCGTACGCCACACGTTTATCGCCGAAATATGTCTTCAGGAAAGTCTGTGCCTGGGCAGGCAACTTATCTACCGTAATAGGGGTATCATTATCAGCACATGCCGATAAAGTAGGAATAATGGCGAATAACGCACACATGGCAATAGCCACAACAGTTCTGTTAAATTTCATATCTCATATAGTTTTAGTGAAAAAATAAATCAACAGTCGGACTCATACCGACTCTATGCTTGAATGCAATATATAATAAAGTCAGAAATTTCATTAACTTGTTTTTCTAAATTAACTTTTCTACCCTACATAAAAACATACTTTAAGTATAAAGTCTCAATAGTATATGCATATCATGATGCAATATGGCTTTTTTCTCTTATTTTTGTAATCTAAATATTAATCAACAATAAGACAATGAAATATTTTGAAGTAACATTCCAGGCTCAGCCATGTAATGAAACAGTGACCGACGTACTGTCAGCATTGTGCGGAGAGATAGGATTCGAGAGTTTTGTAGAGTGCGAAAACGGAGTGCAGGCATACGTACAGCAATCACTCTTTGACGAGACCGCACTGAAGCAACTCATCGCCGACTTCCCGTTGACAGACACTACCCTGACCTACTCTATCAGCGAACCGGAGGATAAGGACTGGAACGAGGAATGGGAAAAGAATTTCTTCCAGCCTATCGTGATAGGCGACAGATGTGTTATACACAGCACTTTCCATAAAGACTATCCTAAAGCAGAATACGACATTGTAATCAATCCTCAGATGGCGTTCGGTACAGGACACCATGAAACTACCAGCTCTATCTTGGGCGAGCTTCTCGATGCCGACCTGAAAGGCAAGACAGTGCTCGACATGGGATGCGGTACTTCCATCCTCGCTATATTGGCAAGTATGCGCGGAGCCAAGGCGGTAACAGCCATCGACATTGACGACTGGTGCGTGAACAACTCAAGAGATAACATCGCTCTTAACCACATCGACAATATCACAGCCGAGCTGGGCGACGCTTCACTGCTGAAGGGACGTGAGCCGTTCGACGTAATCATCGCCAACATCAACCGTAACATCTTGCTCAACGATATGCACGCATACGTAGAGTGCATGCATCCGGGTTCAGAGCTTTACATGAGTGGTTTCTATGTGGACGATATCCCAGCCATCCGCGAGAAAGCCGAAAGCTTAGGTCTTACATTCGATCATTATCGTGAGAAAAACCGCTGGGTGGCGGTTAAGTTCATTGCTGCTGAATAAGTTATGCGGTAGTTTTTTAACGGCAGAAAAATTCATTGAGGGTGTATATGTTTTAATCAATACACCCTCATTACCACACCACCTCTATGTTACCTTAAACAATACGGACAACTCTCCTTGTAATAACCCTGAAAAACTAACATCTATGCGTACTTTAAAATTATTAAGTTCTTTGTTTTTAATGCTGACCACAAATAATCTTGGTATGTTGGCACAGTACAAGCATGTAACCACCTCTTCAATGCCCGAACAAATTAAGATAGAGCAAATTGACTATAACGAAAACAGTACAGTTATAAGCATGAGCTGCGTCAGTCAAGAAGGCAAAACATGGATAAACATAGACGAGGGAACATTTGCCCAGACAGCCGACGGCAAAAGGTATCCGATGACAAACAGTATAAATCTACCTATCAACACGGAAGCGGAATATAGACAGATGGAATTTGACCATGCGGGACAGAAGCATCATTTCGCCCTTGTATTCGCTGCGATACCAAAAGGAGAAAAGTTCGACATCATAGAAAATGAAGATAAGTATGGAGGATTAAACATTCATGATATAGCGGTAGATACAGCACAGTATTGCGACAAAATCAATATAGATGAATTTATCAGAGATTATCCTATAAAAGAAACGGGCAGATTCATAAAAGACAATGTCGATGTATCATATATAAAGTCGAACGGTATTACCCTAACCACTTGCGTGCAAGCCAAAAAACAGTACGGCAAGTATTATATTGTAAGCATGAATCTCATAAACCAAACCGGTAAAAGCGTTCTGCTAAACATGAACAACATTACAGCGGAAGGTGATGTGACAGATGAATATGGCAATACAAAAGCAGTACAATTACAAGTTCTCGACTCTAAAACATATGATAAAGTAGTCAAGAAGAAACAGAACTGGAATAATTTTTGGGTAGCCGTTGGCGAACAAATGCTTGTTGCAGACGCAGTTTACTCATCTGCCAATTACTCAGGACGTACAGAATCGTATAATGGTGCTGCTGCTTACCTAGCTCAAGAAAAAGCGGACGATAATGTTAAAGCTTACGCTAACAAGCAAGCCCAAAGAAGAGAAAAAATTAACGCAGGATACATTAAGAACAACACAGTAAAAGATGGTATAGAATATTCAGGGTTCTTTAATATCAAGTATAAAAAGGTAGATCAACTAAGAATCCGATTTATGATTAATGGTGAGACATTCTCATTCACATACTAAGCCGCGAATCGTCAGACATATAGTATAGAAAAATTCGCATACACAAAACAATCGTAAAAGCGCACTAAGAAAACATTGCGATAAGTCATATAAAACATCGCAATGTTTTTTTATTTCATCGCATTGTGTTGTTTGAAGCATCGCATTCTTTCACATGGTTCATCGCATTGTGTTTTCACCCCACTCAGAAGGTACTGTAGAGCCGATTTTTTAGAACAATTACAAGATAACTTAATGTTTTTACTGTTGAAGGTGTATCATAAGTCAGTTAATGCGGGCTGAAAGTCCGCAAACTTAGTGCCATGGACTCATTAGGCTTTCAGCCCGCTATTTTTTAGATGATAATTAATTATGATACACAATTACTGTTTATTGATGACATAAGTTATGATACGCCATCATTGTTTGAAATGATATAAGTTATGATATACATTCGCTATTAGCTGATTTATGAAACATATCCGACAGCTATCGACTGATGTATAGTAATAAAGCCCCTCCACCATTAGTTAATTCATAATGTAACAATACCAAAATGTTCAGCAGGGCAAATCCATATCAAAACATCATTTCTTAGAGCGGCGAGAAAACTCTTCGGCGGCTTCTTTACGAAGTCCTCTCCAACTAGGCATAGCCTTCAAGTCGCGACGAACGGGGGCATCATATAGCAAGAAAAGCAAGAGCAACAAGATACAGGCGTACAGCGTCCAACCGTAGACTTGCTTTATGCTGACCTCCATCATCTGCGAAACGAAGCCTTCCATGTAATGACCCAAATTGAACGGTGCCCTACTGAACGCTACCTTATCGATGGCTGAGCCATATCGAGCCATATTATCGGCTACGTAGTACTTCAGACCTTGAGTATACAGCGCGGCACCCATCACACCGCCCATTACCATGTGGAGCATATTGAACACGCTAAGTGCCTGAAAGAAATGCTGAAATGTCATAATCTCCTCTAAGCAAGTCATGAACGTGGCGCTAAGCACGGCATAGGCAAAACCACGGCACACGGTAGGCAGATAAAGCTGAGAAATATGAATATCGGTAGAAATGGTAAAATAATATCCTGCCAAGTAAGCCACCAGTCCGCAGATGCCAACTATAAGCAAGCGCAGATAGTTGAAACGCTTTACATGCATCCACCAATAGGCAAACAGACAGCCCGACACTACTCCTATCAGCATAAGCCAGTCGAAACTAACGCTCACCATCTCTTCGTAATGCATCACCTCTGAGTAAAATACTTCCTCAAGCACATGCTCGGTGGCGAGGATGGCTTCAGTAAGAGTAATCAGTATCAGTATGGGCAGAAGATTCTTGTAGGTCCACATCTTAGGCTCGTAAAACGGGTGACGGATGGAGAACATACGCCCCAGGCAGATAATCAGCGTAACGATGATGGCTACCGCCATGCTGCACATTACGGGACTGTTGAACCAATCGTACCAATAGCCGTAATTGAAGAAGAAAGCTATCTCCATGAGCAGCAACGCCCAAAGCAAGCCTCCCAGCCAGTCTATGCCGAACAGCGGAAGTTTCTTTATCATACGGAAATGACGGGTGCAGCAGTACATTATCAGCAAATCTATCAGCATAAGCGCACCTATAAAGAAGTGCATATAGCTCCAGTGGTAGTAATACATAAGGTTAGTAGCTACCAAATCGGATATCTGCATACTGCCCAATATAACGATGTGCAGCAGTGGGAAGAACACCGTGAAGTCTCGCTTAGGAGTCATCCATAGCTGAATGTTAGACATGCACTCGAAGGTGCCCTGTATCTTGCATATGCCCTCTATGAAGCACACCACCCACAGCAGAGGCAGGAAAGTGATGTACGGAGCAAGCAAATTGCACACCAACGCTCCGGCGGATGCCGCTATGAGCAAGGTCTTGTTGGTGAAGCAAAACTTCATGCGGAACAGCAGCGGAAAATAGATGGCCATGCCGCTAAGATTGCGTAAAGACACATCTGCAAGTCTTCGCGCATAAGCGACGTGCTGCCCATCATCTGATTGAGAGAACCGAGGTAAAGCCCTCCCGACAGCTGAAACGTTACTGCCATGAAGACGTAAATCCAGGGCTGTAGCTTACGTGGCACAAAGTCTCGGAACATGGGCATAGTAAACGGCCCGTTCAGTACCGGTGCTCCCATATCAATACTTTACCTTACATTCTACATTCAGTCCGGCACGGAGTTTCTTCACATCGTCGGCACTGTTACCTTCAAGACGGATTCTTACCGGCACACGCTGTTCTACTTTCACGAAGTTGCCAGTGGCGTTATCCTGCGGAATCATGGAGAATGCGGCTCCGGTAGCATCGGATACTGATTCTACCACTCCTTTATACGTAACGCCCGATACGGCATCGGCGGTAAAGGTTACGGCGGCTCCTACCTGTATATGCTTCAGCTGGGTTTCACGGTAGTTGGCTGTTACCCAAAGGTCACTCTGGTCTACTATGTCTACCATGGTTTGTCCGGGCTGTACCAACTGGCCTTCGTGTATGTCTTTTCGGCCTGTAACTCCATCGCAAGTAGCTAATACTACGGTGTATGAGAGGTTCAGCTTAGCCAACTCAACAGCGGCTTCTGCCAGACGTACTACGGCATCGTTCTGATCTAAGCGGTGAGTCTGTTCGCTCTTAACCAGCATGGTAGAATGCTTGGCACGCGTAACTTGCTCATAGCGGGCCTTTGCCGACTTATAGGCGGTCTGTACATTATCGAACTGCTGACGTGTTACGGCATCTTCTTTCAAGAGTTGTTCAAAACGGTGCAGTTCCTTCTGTGCGTTTTCCATCTGCACGCGTGCCTCTTCTATACCGGCATCGCTCACGTTAAGATTGTTCTGAGTGGTGGCTATTCCGGCGTTAGTAGCCTTCTGACCAGCCAAGGCGTTAGCGAGGTCGGCTTCTGCCTGAGCCAGACGGAGTTTGAACTCGGAATCTTCTATAACGAGAAGGGTATCGCCTTTATGTACCGACTGGTATTCATCGAAATAGATTTTCTTGATGAAGCCCGGTACACGTGTGTTTACAGGTGTGATGTGTTGACGCACCTGCGCGTTATCGGTATATTCAACATTGCCCAAATGAAGAAAGCGAGAGCAGACATAAATAAGTGCACCAGCCAGCAGGCAGATGACGATGGTATTATAAATGAGCTTTTTTACTTTTCTAGTTGCCATAATTATTGTCTTTATATATTATAATGTGTGAGTAATGTATTTCATTTTCAGGTAATTGTAGACCACGTTTACACGTGCGTTAACCAAATCGAGTTCGGCACCCAACTTGATATTGCTGGCATCGAGCATATCGGTAAGCAGCGCCAAATCGTTCTTGTAGCGGTTATCTACTACCCCATAGTTCTGAAGTGCCAACTGCACGCTCTTCTCCTGAGTGCGGAGGTCGGTAAACGAAGTCAGGAAGTTGGTGTACGAAGCCTGTACAGCGTTCTCCACGTGCTCTTGAGCCAGCAGATGCTCTTGTTCGGCTCTGCGCAGCTCCAGCTTGCTCTGCTTAATCTTACGGTTATTCTTAAAGAGCGAAGAGAAGTTGTAGCTAATACCTACACCTACGTACCAGTAATTGAAGTTATTATCTAGCACGGGCACTTCTATCGTGATAGGTCCGTCAAGATGATCGGCAGCCACTAACGCTATCTTTGGCAAGCGTTCAGAACGCTCCAGCTTGAGTTTCTGCTTACCCATCAGCACGGAGGTCTCGGCTTGCTTCAACCCGATGTGGTTCTGCTGAGCCAACTGTTGCCAGTCTGCCTCCGCCAACGGCAATACTTGCTGACTTAGCATGGTGGTATCGGGCGCAATCTCTGACCCTGCAGGCAGATGAAGCGTAGTAACCAACTGATGGTTCATGATTTTATACGCGTCTTCTATCCGTGTGTACTGTAGCTGAAGCTGCTCTTTCTGCAACTCATATCTGGTGATGTCGTTTTTCAGCACCGTGCCCTGCTTATGGCGAGAGCGCATATCGCCTATCACACGGCCGGTAAGCTGGATGTTCTTCTGCAACACCTGCATCTGGTTACTAAGTTTATATAGGTCGAGGTAGTATCCTACCAAGAGGAAACGTATCTCCTGACGGTTCTTCTCGCTGTCGAGCTGAGCCATCTGCTTACCGAGTTCGGCCAACTCAATACCGCTGCTTATGGCACCTCCGGCATAGAGCACCTGTTGTACCTCAAGGGCGAAGTTGTTTCCGAAGTGAGGCATATCTACCTTCATTCCGTTTTTATAATGACGGTCCCATATATGTCCGTCGTCCAAATAGCTTACCGAAGCCGTACCTTTTATATCGGGCAGACGTTGTGCCTTGGCAGCTTTCAGGGCCTCTGCAGAAGCATCCACTGCGGTGCGGTATGATTGAATACTACTGCTGTTTTCATCGGCCAGACGAAACAGCTCATCTATGCCCATAACTCGTGGTTGGGCACACAAATACTGACCACACAGCGCAGGCATAGCCAGCACCATGAGCCAAGTTTTTTTGCTCATAAAAAATAAGTAATTGGTTATTGAATTAAAATAGAATCAAGATAAAGAATCAGTGTACAGCGAGGGCTACACAAGATAAGCCACTCCCCACGAATGGAAATCGTGAATCTTATTGGGGATGGTAAATAGCCAAGAATAGGTATGGTTATACTGAATCTTCATTTCTGTGTATCTGAATTTGTGCGCAAAGGTAAAAAATGAATGTTTTACTTGTAACCTTACGGTATATAGGTTTTACAATTCTTTAACAGTATTACCATTCCGCCTAAATTGAAATCTGCAGTGTTCATTTACACACATAGTGTAAGCAGAAAATGCGTTCACAGCACGATTCTACCGTTATTTTAAGGAAATAAAACTATTGAAAAGTTTCATTATTAGCACATTTTTATTTTCTTTGTGCAGTTGATTATGTCAACTTTAGAATTTAATACCATTAAAAACGACATTAATTATGAAAATTTCTCACATCGAACATTTGGGTATTGCGGTAAAAAGTATCGAAGAAGCCCTTCCTTATTATGAGAATATCCTCGGATTGAAATGCTATAACATAGAAACTGTAGAAGATCAGAAGGTTCGTACCGCTTTCTTGAAATGCGGAGAGACTAAAATAGAGCTTCTTGAACCTACAAGCCCGGAAAGCACAATAGCTAAATTCATAGAAAACAGAGGCATGGGCGTGCATCATGTGGCTTTCGCCGTAGAAGACGGTGTGGCTAACGCATTGGCCGAAGGTGAAGAAAAGGGCATACGCCTTATAGATAAGGCTCCGCGTAACGGCGCCGAAGGTCTGCACATTGCTTTTCTGCACCCAAAGTCGACTATGGGCGTACTGACCGAATTATGTGAAAAACCTGAATAACTTAAAAATATAAAACAAGAAACTATGAGCAACCAACTCGCTAAAATAAAGGAATTAATAGAACTTCGCGCCAAAGCAAGAATGGGCGGCGGAGAAAAAGCGATAGAAAAACAACACGCCAAAGGCAAATATACGGCTCGCGAACGCATTGCAATGCTGCTTGACGAGGGTAGCTTTGAAGAACTGGATATGTTCGTTCAGCATCGTTGTACCAACTTCGGCATGGATAAGAAGCATTATCCGGGCGACGGTGTGGTAACAGGTTACGGAACTATTGAAGGCAGATTGGTGTATGTGTTTGCACAGGATTTTACCGTATCGGCAGGTTCGCTTTCTGAAACCATGTCGCTCAAGATTTGTAAGGTGATGGATATGGCCATGAAGATGGGTGCTCCTTGTATCGGTATCAATGACTCGGGTGGCGCACGTATTCAGGAAGGTATCAACGCGTTGGCGGGTTATGCTGAGATTTTCCAGCGTAACATCTTGGCCTCGGGGGTTATTCCGCAGATTTCGGGTATCTTCGGTCCGTGTGCGGGTGGTGCGGTTTATTCTCCGGCTCTTACCGACTTTACTCTTATGATGGAAGGTACTTCTTATATGTTCCTTACCGGACCTAAGGTGGTGAAGACCGTAACTGGCGAAGACGTTACTCAGGAAAACTTGGGTGGTGCCAGCGTTCATTCTACTCGTTCGGGGGTTACTCATTTCACTGCTTCTACAGAAGAAGAAGGTTTGGGACTTATACGCAAGTTGCTTAGCTATATGCCGCAGAATAACTTGGAAGAGCCGCCTTACGTAGAATGCAATGACCCTATAGACAGACTGGAAGATTCGCTTAACGAAATTATTCCTGATAGCCCCAACAAGCCATACGATATGTATGAGGTAATTGCAGCTATAGTAGATAACGGTGAGTTCCTCGAAGTGCAGAGCGAATTCGCTAAGAATATCATTATCGGTTTCGCAAGATTCAACGGACAGTCGGTAGGTATCGTAGCAAATCAGCCTAAATTCTTGGCAGGTGTGCTCGACTGCAACGCCTCTCGTAAGGGTGCTCGTTTCGTTCGTTTCTGCGACGCTTTCAATATTCCTATCGTATCATTGGTAGACGTTCCGGGATTCTTGCCTGGTACAGGACAAGAATATAATGCTGTAATCTTACACGGAGCCAAGTTGCTGTACGCTTACGGCGAAGCTACTGTTCCTAAGGTAACCGTTACACTGCGTAAATCTTACGGTGGATCGCACATCGTAATGAGCTGTAAGCAGCTGCGTGGCGATATGAACTACGCATGGCCTACCGCCGAAATCGCCGTAATGGGTGGTGCAGGAGCGGTAGAAGTGCTCTACGCTAAAGAAGCTAAAGAAGCAGAAGACCCGAAAGCATTCATGGCAGATAAAGAAGCAGAATACACCAAGCTCTTCGCCAATCCGTATAACGCAGCTAAGTATGGTTATATAGACGATGTGATAGAGCCGCGTAACACTCGCTTCCGCATAATACGCGCATTGCAGCAGTTGCAAACCAAGAAGCTGACCAACCCCGCCAAGAAGCATGGCAATATTCCTTTGTAATCTCATTCCTAAAAACAGAATCTGAAATCATGAACAAAAAAATAATAGGAATATTTCTGTCACTGCCTTTGCTGCTGGGGCTGAACTCTTGTAGCGAAAGCAAAGTCAATACCAAGTTGTTAATCAATGAGGTACTGGTAGATAACGAAAGTAATTTCCAGGACGACTATGGCATTCATAGCGGATGGATAGAAATATTCAATAAGGCGTATAGCAGTGCCGACCTGGCAGGATGCTTGCTACGAGTGAGCAGCGAACCGGGCGATACAGCTACTTATTTCATTCCGAAAGGTGACGTACTGACAGCCATCAAGCCACGCCAGCATGCGTTGTTCTGGGCAGACGGGCTGCCTCGTCACGGTACATTCCACACTAACTTTATTCTGAGCAAGACTAGCGCCAACTGGATTGGTCTGTACGACTCTGGACGTAAGTTGCTCGACCAAGTAACCGTTCCCGCAGGTGTTCTGAAAGCAAATCAGTCGTACGCACGTGTAAGCGATGCGTCGGCAGAATGGGAAGTAAAGAACGACAGCGAAGAAAAGTACGTTACCCCAAGCACCAACAACAAGACCATCGACAGTAATCCTAAGCAGGAGAAGTTTACCGAACACGACCCTATAGGTGTGGGTATGGCTATCTCGGCCATGACAGTAGTGTTCATAGGTCTTATCTTGCTGTTCCTCTGCTTTAAGCTTACAGGTAAGGGAGCTATCGCTCTGCGCAAGCGCAACGCTATGAAGGCGAAGAACGTAACCGACCTGAAGGAAGCTAAGGAACAAGGACTGGGCGAAGCATCGGGCGAGGTAATAGCAGCCATCAGTATGGCGCTGCACGAAGCTACCGGAGCGGATCACGACATGGAAGATACGGTTCTTACCATCAACCGTGTGAAGAAGACCTACTCTCCGTGGAGCTCGAAGATTTATACTCTGCGCGAAATGCCTCATAAGAAATAACATTAATCAAAACTAATATTACGAAATCTCATGAAAGAATATAAGTATAAAATTAACGGAAACCTGTATAAAGTCAGTGTAGGCGATATAGACGGAAAGAATGTGCACGTAGAAGTAAACGGCACACCCTATACTGTAGAGCTGGAAAAAGAAGCGGCTCCTAAGATTAAACCGATAGCTCGCGCTGCTGCGCCTGCACTGGCTCCTGCGGCTCCTGCCATGAGC
>ULYM01051667.1_pt1 | contig 10902 bp, 13 predicted proteins | sample 1962141 | NCBI WGS metagenome assembly ULYM01 (sample SAMEA4835862, study PRJEB28245) | human gut metagenome | biome: gut microbiome; material: fecal sample | place: Denmark | collected 2008
TTTTTAATTCCTGAATCAGGTTGCCAACTCCTGATTCGCATAAGTTATTTATTTCGTTGAACATATAATTTATTTTCCTCTATATGACACCTTATCTGTGTCATGTACTCCAAATGCTCACAAACTTCCTCTATCGTTTCTCCTTGACTAAAGACAAAACGATATTGGGTTTGATCTGATAATACAAGAGAATCGCAGTGAACTCGCTTTCCGTACACTTCTCCTATATATCGGCAGATCTCTCGAAGGGTTTTATCCTCTAATTTGAATTGTTCATATCGCCAAAGGCCCTGTAAATTCAAGTCAACCGTCTCTAATTCTATACTGTTCTGATCTGCATTCCAAGTAACTTTATCTCCGGGAGACATATCGGCCAACGTTTCTTCTACTTCGTTTTGCATGATGACATGACCAGAGATCAATGTGGCTTCAACTTCACGAATCTTTGTATCATGTTTTAAATTAAAGGTCGTTCCCAAAACCTTGATATAAGAATCACCTGCCTTAACCATAAATGGAGATAAAGAATCTCTCTTTACAATAAAATAAGCTTCACCCTCTAAAATAGCACTACGTTCCGCTCTCGAAAAAGTAGTTGGTATTTGCAATCGGGTTCCTCCTCTCAGCCAAACCTCTGTACTGTCACTCAGCAGAATTCTTTTACTAACCTGGGTTTTGTCAACAACGTATGTCAAATATTCTTCTGTCGGTCCATTCCATAAAAGATAGGCTAATGTACCTGAAATCAGAAGTAGAAGCGATGCTGCATATTGCCAAGTACGACGAAATAAAGGAATCGTTTTCTTGGTTTTCATCTTCTCTTCAATTGCCAATAACGCCTTTTCCACTTGATCGGGAGAACTGAAACGATCAAAATTTTCTTTGATCCGTAACATTTGCACAGCCTTCCAGATACGTTTGTTTTGGTCTGAACTCTTTGCCCAAACCTGAATAACCGATAATTCTTCTGCCGAAATCTGACCGGTCAAATATTTAGCTAATATGCTATAATCAAAATCCATTTTATCTTTCTTCTATAAGCTAAACGTACGACAAGCAAAAACTACGGAGCAAAAATCAAACTTTTTTTGAAAAATCTTCATTTCTTATCACTTCAATGACGTAAAAAGTTCTATTGGATAAAATTCTCATCTACTATTTTCCCTAATATTCTAAGATATTAAACCTTATTCATTTCTTCTAAACTATTTTGTTTCATACAAAATAACAACAGGATTATCTTCTTCCTTTAACTCTAATAATTCTTTTCTATTTAATAAAGAAGGGAAATATTGATATAATAAATCGGGATTGATTTCTTCGATAAGCAGGTTTCCATTACCCCAACGAGGAAAGAAACGAAAGTTTTCAATTAAATCATTCTTGATTTTTCCTTGTGCAATCATTTTGTCGTCTTCCCTATCATACACAGCATAACAACGATTACCATCATATCCATAACTAAATATAAAATGATGATCCGTAACAAAAAAATGTTCTTTCAACAAATAAGTAAAGTCTGGACTTGAAATATCATATTCCTCTATATTCTCACCATCAGGAAAAGCTCTTTCACTAAAACATATCTGACATGCTTGATCAAACTGATCCCCGCTATATATCATATTCCCATATATGGGAGAGATAAAAGGTATATTATTCACTTTCGAAAACACATCTATCCCACCATAATTATAAGTAGCCAGTTCTTCTCTTGGTAGTATATTCTCTATATAATTACCGTTTTTATCTATCAAAGAAAAGCGATAATCATCTTTTTGACCAGAAGGCTCATTGTATAGAAAAATCTTTTCGCCTGAAATAAGAAACTGGCTCGCCATAGTACGATATTTAACCATCCCTTCATACGATAAATCTTCATTATACTTCAAAACCGCTTGACGTGGAAAATCTAATACATATAAACAATCATCTTCAACATCAAAATCCATTATTTGGACATACTCTCCTGGCCCATTTCCGACTTTAAACAAAGACTGAAGATATTCACCACTTTCTCTGAAAATAAAAATTGCATTATTAACTCGATCCAACACAAACAACTTTTCATTTACCTTTTTTATTTTATCAATACTTGACAACAAACAATTTTCATTCGTTTCAAGAGGTATTATTTTATAATTTCGGATGAAAGAAGAAGCTAAATATTCTTCATCTGCTTGATCAACTGAGACCTTTACTATTTTTTCATTTGCATCCAATTGTCTTTGGCACGAAGAAAAGAAACATATTCCTCCCACAAACCAACAAGCATAAACCAATAACAAAACTAGTTTTTTCATTTTCATATTTAATAATAATTAATCCTTGTTTTTCTAAATCAAGTTACTTACAAAATTTCTTATTCTATCAATAATATCCATTTGTCTGTTCATTGGTAACCTGTCCTGTTTCATAGATTGGTTGGCGTGGACACATTCTAACTTCAGCATCAAACTTATTCGGGTTAAACCGTTTATAAAACTGATCATATTTCTTAGCCGGGATGGAAGTACCACGACTCCAGCCAATTTCCTTGCCACCTAATGCCGAAGGTCCCCAATGAACACTCAAGCCGATACGTAAATCCTGCCATCTTTCCAAAGCCTTTTCCGGAGCTTTCAAATCCGGATTCAAATCGCCTCCGCCACTTAATACAGATGGAATATGGATATATTCTTTTAAGTGCTTGCACCAATTTTCCGTTTCGTTTTCATGATTTATCCATTTAAGTTAAGTCTGATAATTTCCTATGATACAAAGATAAGGCGAAGTAAATATAGTTTTATCATGATTGGGGGAAGAAAAGTACAAATTCCGATCATTCTCCCTACTATTCTCTAAAAGAATCTACATAAACAATAAAAAAAGAAGGTCTACCTAACAATAGGCAGACCTTCTCTTTATCTTAGTAAACCGTATATTTTATTAAGCTTCTGCTTTGATTTCCTGTACAGAAACGAATGAACGGTTTTCTTTTCCCTTGTGGAATGTAACAACACCATCAACCAATGCATACAAAGTATGATCTTTTCCCATACCAACGTTTACACCCGGATGATGAGCTGTACCTCTCTGACGTACGATGATGTTACCTGCTTTAGCAACTTCACCACCGAACAACTTAACACCTAATCGTTTGCTTTCTGATTCACGGCCGTTCTTAGAACTACCAACACCTTTCTTATGTGCCATTTCTTCTTACTCCTTTTAAACGTTAAGCAACAACTTCTTTAATCAATACTTCTGTGAACTGCTGACGGTGACCGTTCAATTTACGATAACCTTTTCTTCTCTTCTTGTGGAATACCAATACCTTGTCACCCTTTACAAGCGGAGAAACTACTTCACATACTACTTTTGCGCCCTCTACTACCGGAGCACCAACTTTTACTTCGCCGTTGTTATCTACTAATAATACTTTGTCGAATTCAACAACTGCGCCATTTTCAGCGTTCTGAATGTGGTGAACGAACAATTTTTTGCCCTGTTCTGCCTTGAACTGCTGACCGTTAATTTCTACAACTACGTACATCTGTCTTTTTATCTTTAAACAGGTTTGATCCCGGGGGTGAGTATTCTTTCTGATACTACTTTTCTACCCTCTGCGGAAAATCGGTTGCAAATTTAGATATTAAATATGAATCATACAAACTTTCAATGTTTTATTTTCCTATTTTTCTTCGCTTTTCCCAACGAACAACCAATCTCCTCATGACGTTGTCTTTTCCAATTAACATCAAGTATCCTTCAATTAAGTTAGAATCTTGTGGATTTCTCTTCAAATATACCGATATTTAATTACATCACATTGGTGAATTAATTAATTCACTAATATAAATCAATCAACTCACAATTGTGATGTAATCAATTCACATATATGAATTAATTAGTTTGAAAGATATTTTACTTAAAAAGAGAATTAAGATCAAGAAACAAACCCTCTTTTTCATCAGCAATCAAGACATAAAAAAGGATTCACGCCTTTATTCAACTTGATATATATCAAAAAAACAAGTATTTCCGGAAGTCTGGTTATTTATTTTAACGGATAGAACAACCATGAAACGTTTCATTTATACTATTTTTGCTTTATATGAACATTTAAAGTCTATTTACTATGTCAAACAGAAGAATTTTTTTGAAAAACATCTCCCTCCTAACCTTGGGAGGTTTAGCTAGCCAATCGGTGCTGGCATCTAATAAATCAGCAGAGTTTCTAGCGAGTGCTGGTTCCGTTTCCAATAATGCTGCCAAAAAACAAATGGGATTGCAAACGTATTCTTTAGGGCAGGAATTATTAAAAGACATGCCAAACGGGTTGCAACGTCTGGCAAAAATGGGATATACCGAACTGGAAATATTTGGTTATAAAGAAGACAGCGGTAAATTCGGCGATTATTCGGCTGACAATACCACATTCATTGCTCCTAAGGATTACAAGAAGATGGTAGACGATGCCGGAATGAAGATTACCAGTTCACACCTCTCACCTTCTTTACGGGACTATACCAAAGAGAACATGTCTAAATTTGAAGAATTCTGGAAGAAGGCTACCGACATCCATGCTGAACTTGGAGTTACATGTATGGTTCAACCCAGTCTTCCCCGAATCGAAAACGAAGATGATGCCAAGCGGGTTTGCGACATCTTTAACCGGGCTGGTGAGATAACGAAAAACGCAGGTATCCTTTGGGGTTACCATAACCATAGCAACGAATTTAAGCGTGTATTGAAAGCCGGAGAGAAACCAGATCCAAACCGGAAGCCTTGGGATAAACCGCAAGGTACTTATATTGAAGAATTGTTCCTGAAGAATACCGATCCAAGCAAGGTCATGTTCGAACTGGATGTTTACTGGACGGTTATGGGACAGCAGGACCCACTGGAATGGCTGGAAGATTATCCCAACAGATTCAAATTATTACACATCAAAGACCGTTGGATTATCGGTGATTCCGGTATGATGAACTTCCCGAATATCTTCAAGAAAGGATATGAAATCGGTATCTTAGGCTATTATGTCGAACTGGAAGGCGACCGGAAAGGACGTACACAATTCGAAGGTGTTGAGAAGAGTGCACAATATCTGCAAAACGCAGACTTTGTTAAATAACGTCTATCAGGTATAAACATATATACATTATAAGTTCACAAGGTCCATGGCTTTATAACAAGTTAGAACCTTGTGAACTTATTTGTTTTCCAACTTTTACAGACCGGAAGTATTATTTACTGACAAAGTGATATTCGCCAGAACCAACCTCAACCTCCAAAGCTGTTTCCGTATTACTTACCTGATGGATACCAGGTTGTGAAGAAACATTCACGCCATATTCTTTAGGAATCCGTATCACAGCCGTCGTATTGCCGGGAACCACCACACGCCAATCCAGACGATTGCCGTCACGTGTCCAGTCACTCTCAATCTTTCCGTAGACCGATTCATACGAAGCCTTGACATGATTCAAACCTTCCGGAAAGACTGGAGCCATTTCGATTTTCTTAAAGGCCTGAGCACCGTCAGCACATTTAATTCCAGCCAGGTCTTCATAATACCAGATCAGCAGATCGCCCAACAACATCACATGATTGGCCGAATTCATGGCAGGATCGGCCGTATCACCGTTCCAAAGTTCCCAAATCGTCGTAGCACCATTATTAATCATATAGCCCCAACTCGGATATGTTTCGTTCGTAACGATCTTAAACGCCAAGTCTTTCCGTCCGTATTCCGTCAGACCACGCATCAAATGCTGGATACCCAACACGCCAGTACTAACATGGCCGCCAAAATCTTCTTCAGTCTTGCATACAATATTATCGAACACTTTCTGCTCAAATCCTTCGGGAACAAGTCCCAGACGTAAGGAAAGAATATTGGCCGTCACCGTATTGTTGCCATACTGAGCCGTCTCCCGATTGAAGAACTTGGCATTGTAAGCCTCTTTCATTTCGGCAGCACGCTTCTGGTAGGCCGGAATATCAGCCGTCTGTCCGCATAACTCGGCAAACTTAACCATCTTATTCAGCAAATCATAGTAAACTGTCGTACTCAGAATAGCACCGTCCGTTTTACGATCCGGATCTTGTGAATGAATCAGATGCTGTTCTTCGGGCGGCATACACCAGTCTCCATACGTATCCTTAACAATCACACCATCTTTCATTGCTACTTCTTCCATGTGTTGCATCCAGCGTTTCATCGAAGGATAATGTTTCCGGATCGCACTGTCGTCACCAAACTGGCGATAAAGCATATCGGCCACATAAAAATAAGCCGAAGGCCACGTCACATCGTCGGCATAGATTTCCCAATACTTCGGAGACACCACCGAAATACTTCCGGTTTCATTCTGCGAATCTTCAATATCCTGCAACCATTTATTATATAAAAGTGCATTATTGAACAAGTAGGCTTCGCCACTGGCTCCCGTTGCCCGGTCGCCCAACCAACCCAAACGCTCATCACGCTGTGGGCAGTCGGTCGGCATGCCTCGGTAATTACTGCGAATACCCCAGAATGCATTCTTATGGATCTGATTTACCAACGCATTCGAACTCTCAAACTGACCGGAAGTAGACATTGCGTCATACACCACATAACCGGCGAAATCACGATTGGAAGGCTGATAATCCAAACCGCTAACTTCAACGTAACGAAAACCATGATACACGAAGCTCGGCTGCCAAGAGAATTCACCATCAGCCGCCGGTGTATAAACATCTGTTACTTTCGCTGAACGCAGATTCGCCACATAAAGTGTGGTATCCGGATTAAGAATCTCAGAAAAACGGAAAGTAATCGGCTGATTGTTTTTCCCTTTCAGTTTTACACCCAGCCAACCTACCATATTCTGGCCCATATCCAAGATAAACTTCCCATCCGAACGAGCTATTACGTTTACAGGAACGACAGTATCCTGCACCGCCAGATTCGGATTCGGCTGAGCCGTCAGCTTTCCTCCCGGCTCTTTCATCACGTCTGCTGTTTTCCAGGCCGAATCATCAAACGATAAGGTATTCCAACCCTTCAATTCTTTCCGGGCATCATACTCTTCACCGTCAAATTCATTGTTCGCTACAATCGGTCCCTGCGAAGTAACTTTCCAACTCGTATCACTGACAACCTGATCGACGCTACCATCGGTATATTCTACTTCCTGCTGAGCCAACAAAGAAGGTAAGCCCGTCGTCAGCATACCCGGAACACGCATCGAGAAATAACGTCCGTTACCTAAGACGACACCCAACAGATTCTCTCCTTGCTGTAATAAATCTGTGACGTCATATACATTATAATATACACGCGATGTATAAAGCGAAGGCATCGGCGCAAAGACATCATTGCTGATCCGCTTACCATTCAAATAAGATTCCGAAGAACCCAAACCCGAAATATACAACACAGCGCGTTTTACCTCTTTACTGACCTGAAAAGGCTTTCGCAGATAACGAGCTGCCAGCCTTGTTTCACCCTGGTCTTTCTCGCCCGGATTACTCAAAACATTCTCGCCAATCCATTGCGCTTTCCAACCGTTGGCATCCAATATCGCCATGCCCCAAGTCTGGATATCGCTCCATTTTCCGGAACCCTGATTTGTTTTCACCTTTACCCGCCAGAAATAAGGCTTCTTAGCCTGTAAAGATTCTCCGCCATAAGCAATCCAAAGCGACTGATCTGAATCAACTTCTCCCGAATCCCACAAAAGATTCTTTTCCGCTTTCAAGTCTTCAGCCGAAGCCGCTACCTGAATTCGATAACCCGTTTGCAGCAAATCCGGTTGTTCACTACGTATCTGCCAGGAAAAACGAGGATGTTCTACGTCAATTCCCTGTGGATTGTCTTTCATCTCGACCTGCAAATGACTTACCTGTATGGAATCGGAAGTAGGATTACAACCCATCATTCCTACCAAGGCTAAGCATATACTACATAAAATAATTTGCTTTTTCATTTATAATAAATTTTAGATTGTACATGATTGCCAAAGGAACAAATAAAATCCGTCACTTCACTTTAAATATTGACACGTAAACTATCTATTTTGACACAAATAAAAGTATTCATAGACAAAATACCTTTTTTAGTCGATTCTTTTTGAAAAAGAATGTCTGTTTCCGGTAATTTGTATCCCAAAAGATAAAAGATTAGACAATATGATGAACAAGACTATCAAAACAATTCTCGTTTCAGGTTTCTTCCTCTGTACGATCCCCGTCATGTCACAAGAAGAATTCCCTGATATGCAACCACCGTTCCCTCAACAGGAAGAAGGGAAAGCTCCATTTAAGGAAATACCTAATCCGGAAAAGTCGGCAAAACGGATTACGGAAGAAATGTCAAAAGAGCTCAATCTGACGGAAAAACAATACAAGAAGGTATATAAACTGATCCTAAAAGAGCAGAAATCCTTGATAGAAAACCGTATGGGACAAATGCGTCCGCCTATGATGTCGGGTAATCCGGGAGAAGGAGAAATGCCCATAATGGGACAGCCAGGAGAACGCCCGCCGATGGGTATGGGACCAGAAGGCATGTCGCACCCAAGACCGCCTCGAATGGATGAAGATATGACAAAAGAGCTGGAAAAAGCCCGGCAGAAAAAAGAAAAGAAGCTAAAGAAGATATTAACAGACGAACAATATACCCGTTGGCAAGAAATACAATTAAAACGAAAGGACGAACCGGGAAAACCGCCCGTTCCACCCGAAGAAAAATAAATCCGTCCTCAAAGCAAAAAGGATAGGCAGATTCCTGTATCTTTGCGTAATAAATCAAACATAAAAGATATGAACTATTACGAAGTCAACTTTAATTACGAATCTGCAATTGAGCCTTCAGTAGTAAGTGATATTCTGGCAGCAGAATTAGGTGAAATCGGTTTTGAGAGCTTTACGGAAACAGACGAAGGCCTGCAGGCTTATATTCAGGATAAGCTCTACTCAGAAACAGCCCTCAAGGAGAAACTAAACGATTTCCCTATTCCGGAAGTCCATATCCATTACACCTGTACGCCCATTGAAAGTAAAGACTGGAACGAAGAATGGGAAAAGAACTACTTCAAACCTATACGGATCGGACAGGAATGTATTATCCGGGCTTCGTTTCATCCGGAAGAACCGGGTTATACCTATAATATTATTATCGATCCGAAGATGGCGTTCGGAACAGGCAATCATGCAACTACCTTCCTGATGATTCAGGAAATGCTGCAATTAGACTTGCAAAGGAAAGAATTACTGGATATGGGTTGTGGAACAGCCGTACTGGCTATTCTTGCCAAGCTGAGAGGAGCCGAAAGAGTTGTAGCCATCGACATCGACGAATGGGCTTACAATAACGCTCTGGAAAATATCCGATTGAATCATACCGAAGATATTCAAGTAGCTTTAGGTGGAGCTGAACAAATTACCCGCTTCGGACAATTCGATTTCGTGTTTGCCAATATCAACCGGAACATCCTGTTGAATGATATTTGCCAATATGTTCACTGCATGAAACCAGGAGCCAGCCTTTTCATGAGCGGTTTTTATCAAGAAGATATCCCCGTTATCCAAGCAGAATGCGAGAAAAACGGATTAAGATTCGATTCATTCCGGGAAAAAGACAATTGGATTGCTGTAAAAGTTAGTAAGCCTGAGCAGATTTAACATATTTTACACGCTTAATCCAAACATTTTCCATATTTTCAGCGTTATATAATAAACATTTAAAAAAGAGACAGTCATGAAAAACGTTGATTCTAAATTATTATTGGGCCTTGTAGTAGGCGCAGCAGTTGGTGCAGCAGTTGGTTATTTGGCAGCAACAGACAAAAGAGAAGATTTACTGAACGAACTAAATAGCGTAGTTGGAAAGGTAAAAGAAGGATTTAACTCAGCTTTGGCAAAATACAAAGAAGGAAAAGCAGAAGCTGTTAAACCCGTAGAAGAAGTGATTGCTGAATAATGAACGACAGCGAGAAAGTATTTCAGAATCTTAAGCAAGATGTTTCAGCTTATATGGAGCTGAAGCTGGAATTACTAAAATTAAACACGTATGAGAGAACTGGTAAAGTAATTGGCCTTCTCTCATACGGGTTAATCTTATTATTCCTGGCCTTCTTTGCCGTTTTGTTCATATTTTTAGCTCTAGGATTTTTCCTCGGAGAAATACTGGATGTTCCCGGCTCCGGATTTGCCATCATCGCATCGTTATATGTAGCGATTATTTGGATCATTACTAAAAACGAAGCCAAAATACGGACAAAGATCTTGAATTTAGTAATTGCAGCCTTGGCTGCCAACGACGACAAACAAAACACAAAAGACGATGAACCATCCGCAACAGACGCCGCTGGAAAAACTGTTGGCTGACAAACAACGTATCCAGCAAGCATGTCTGGAACAAGAGAATAAAATAAACAAGACGTTTACTTATATCCAAGAAAACGCCGGATCGTTGTTGCTCTCCGGATTGTCATCGTTATTATTCCCTACCAAACCGGATAAGAAAGGAGAAACAGCTCAAGGTACAGTTGCATCGGCAACACCAGCAACAACCTCACCACTCGGGCTATCTGATTATTTATCCGTAGGAAAAGCCTTAGTGCCATTAGCATGGGAAATTATTCAGCCCCTAGTAGTCAGTTGGGGTATTCGTACAATCCGGAAAAAGATAACAAACCTCTTTTCTCCCTCCCAAAAATCATCGGAGAAGAAGAAGTAAGGATTAATTTATGTTAGAAGCTACACTTTTTCATTGGATTTTCATCCGAAAACAAAAAACATAACTAAATTTGCAGTCGAAAAACAAGGGGACTTTGAAAGAGGTCGCCGAGACCAAATAAGAAGAACAATTTTTTAATAAACCCATAAAAAGTTTTATTACAATGATTAAAGTAGGTATTAACGGTTTCG
>ULYM01023691.1_pt1 | contig 10860 bp, 10 predicted proteins | sample 1962141 | NCBI WGS metagenome assembly ULYM01 (sample SAMEA4835862, study PRJEB28245) | human gut metagenome | biome: gut microbiome; material: fecal sample | place: Denmark | collected 2008
CTAGAACACCACGTAAAAAACAGGAGCGATGAAAAAAGAAAATTTCGTATCAGTACCTTTTATGGTTTTGGGTATTGTGTTTTGTGTCTGTCTGGTTGCAGCCAATCTTTTAGAAACCAAAGTAGTTCAGTTAGGTCCGATTTCTGTTACTGCCGGACTGATTGTATTTCCAATCTCTTATATTATTAATGACTGCATAGCCGAAATATGGGGTTTCCGTAAGGCGCGCCTTATCATCTGGATGGGTTTCCTTATGAACTTCATGGTAGTTGCGATGGGACAGATTGCCGTAGCTTTGCCGGCAGCACCTTTCTGGGAAGGCGAGGATGGCTTTAATTTTGTATTTGGAATGGCACCCCGTATCGCTGTAGCCAGCCTTCTTGCGTTTTTAGTCGGTTCGTTTATCAACGCATACGTTATGAGTCGTATGAAGATAGCATCACATGGAAAAAACTTTTCTGCACGTGCCATTCTTTCGACCGTTTTTGGCGAAAGTGCCGATTCACTGATTTTTTTCCCATTGGCATTTGGCGGTTTGATGCCGGTGTCCGAATTGGGTAAAATGATGCTGGTACAGGTAGTTCTTAAAACTATGTATGAAGTAATCATTCTGCCTATCACTATTCGTATAGTCAAATACATCAAGCGCGTGGACGATAGTGATGTATACGATGAACATATTTCTTATAATGTATTGAAAATAAAAGAAATTTAATATGAACAACGAAGCTGCACTGGTTGTCTTCAGTGGAGGACAAGACTCTACCACTTGCCTTTTCTGGGCAAAAAAACATTTTAAAAAAGTATATGCACTGAGCTTTATATACGGGCAGAAGCATGTAAAAGAGGTGGAACTGGCTCGTGAAATAGCACGTAAGGCCGAAGTGGAATTTGATGCGATGGACGTATCTTTTATAGGTCATTTAGGTAAAAACTCGTTGACCGATACATCTATCCATATGGATGAAAAGAAGCCTGAAGGAACATTCCCGAATACATTTGTCCCCGGCCGCAACCTTTTCTTCTTGAGTATAGCTGCTGTCTATGCCCGTGAGCATGGCATTAGTCATCTTGTGACAGGAGTATCTCAGACCGATTTCAGCGGATATCCTGATTGTCGGGATACATTCATCAAGTCATTGAATGTAACGCTGAATCTTGCCATGGAAGAACAATTCGTGATTCATACTCCTTTAATGTGGATTGATAAGGCGCAGACTTGGGCATTAGCTGATGAACTGGGAGTGCTCGATTTGATACGCCATGAAACGTTGACTTGTTACAATGGTATTCCGGGTGACGGTTGCGGGCACTGTCCTGCATGTACCTTACGTCGGGAAGGACTTGAAAAATATCTTGCCAGCAAGGAAAAATAAAATCGTTTCTCGTGAGTTGATTGATACATGCGCGAGCGAAAAAATGATGTTTTGGTTAAAATATTAGATTGTAGTATATGGAAAGAAAAGATGAATTGACAATATTGGGAAGAACTACTACTTATAAACAAGACTATGCTCCTGAAGTCTTGGAAGCATTTGTAAACAAGCACCCCGAGAATGATTATTGGGTACGTTTCAATTGTCCGGAGTTTACCAGTCTTTGCCCCATTACCGGACAGCCGGATTTTGCAGAAATTCGTATCAGTTACCTTCCCGATGTCAAGATGGTAGAAAGCAAGAGTCTGAAACTATATCTGTTCAGCTTCCGCAATCATGGGGATTTTCATGAAGACTGTGTAAACATTATCATGAAGGATCTGATTAAGCTGATGGATCCCAAGTATATCGAAGTAACCGGAATCTTTACTCCTCGTGGAGGAATATCTATTTATCCATATTGTAATTATGGACGTCCAGGAACGAAATACGAGAAATTGGCAGAATATCGTATGCAAAACCACGATCTTTAAATAAAGAATGATGATTGAAAGGGGAGAGGATGGGTAAAGATTTATAGAAAATTCAATCCGAACAGTATTCCCTTATATTCAAAGCAAGAAAGGCTGTCTCGTCAAGACAGCCTTTCTTGCTTTATTAGGTAAGTACTATTTCTCACAGAACAGTCAGTCTTTGCTGCTGTTTCATTATGACAGTTCCAGTCCGAAAGTTTCTTTCAGTTTCAGCAGGCTGGGGTTTTTTTTGCTCATCATCTGGAAACGTTCTACATGGCTGTAGGCACGAATATTTTCATTTGCCGCACTGACACGGACCGTCATTTTTATTTTGCGGTTATGCAGTTGCTGACGCAGATGCTGCTCTATTTGCGGAGCCAGTTGCGTCATATACTTTTGTACCATATCATTGTCTACAGCAATTTCGAAAGTCGTCTGATCCTTCAGCAGATGAGGTTGCATATTCATCATGCGGGCTGCATTGGCAGCTTCTTCTTTGGGAAGCCTTGCTGCAAATTCACGCCAATAATAATTCAGGTCTTTTTCGTTGAAGATATAATCTTCGTAAGCTTGTTCTACTTGTTGTACAGGCGCATTCGCATTTGTGGTACTACTGTTTGCCGCAGGCTGTTGGGCAGATTGTCTTCGGATGGATATGCCGAAACTACCTGCTTTCATAACCGGAATTTTCTTCTCCGTATTTGTTTTCGGAAGCGGATTCGGATGACCGGCAGGCGATGCAGCCGCAGCAGGAGCAGTTGTCTGCTGTTGAGTAGAAGGCTTATTAGTCACTTGCTGCTGTCCGGCAGGCTGGTTCTGAGATGCTGTTGTATTATAATGTCCCGTTGCTTCATGTGTAGCCTGCGGATATGCCTGATTAGCGCTTGCTTGTGCGGTATGATTGGTTTGCGCCTGATTGAAAACTGGTTTTAATGATTGCTTGGCAGGGCCTTGCCCACCACCGGAAATATCATTGTCGGCTGTCAGTTGTGCCAGTTGAATTAAAGTCAGTTCCACCAGCAGGCGTTTGTTTTTGCTCACCCGATAATTTAAATCGCAATCGTTGCACAACTTCATCGCTTTGTACAGAAACTGAGGACTGCATTTCTGCGCCTGTGCCTGATAGCGGCTGCGTATGGATGCACCTACTTCCAGCAGTTGCAGCGTTTCGGGATCACGGCTTACCAGCAAGTCACGGAAATGCGAAGTCAATCCCGTAATGAAATGGTTTCCGTCAAACCCCTTCTTCAGAACCTCATTGAATGTAAGCAGACAGTCGGAAACTCTGTTTTCCAGAAAAGCATCCGTCAGTTTGAAATAATATTCATAATCCAATACATTCAGGTTCTCTATCACACTTTGGTAAGTGATATGTCCGTTGGTAAAGCTGACCACCTGGTCGAAGATAGACAAGGCATCACGCATACCCCCGTCAGCTTTTTGTGCGATAACATTCAGCGCTTCCGGTTCCGCTTCGATATGTTCTTTCTTTGCCACGTTTTCCAGATGCTCTACCGTGTCGTTTACGCTGATACGGTTGAAATCGTATATTTGGCAACGGCTCAGAATTGTAGGAAGAATTTTATGTTTTTCGGTTGTGGCAAGAATGAATATGGCATGATGAGGCGGTTCTTCCAGCGTTTTCAGGAAAGCATTGAATGCAGCCTGAGAAAGCATGTGTACCTCATCGATGATATATACTTTATATTTTCCGATTTGTGGCGGAATGCGCACTTGTTCGATAAGTGAACGTATATCCTCTACCGAGTTGTTTGATGCGGCGTCCAGTTCGTGGATGTTATATGAACGCTGTTCGTTGAAGGCACGGCACGATTCACATTCGTTGCAGGCTTCTCCATCGGCTGTAGGATGCAGGCAGTTGATTGTCTTGGCAAAAATTCGTGCACACGTTGTTTTTCCCACCCCTCGCGGTCCGCAAAACAGATAAGCATGCGCCAGTTTCTGGTTGGCAATCGCATTTTTCAGGGTAGTAGTCAGGGCGCGCTGCCCTACAACGGTATCGAATGTAGCGGGACGATATTTACGTGCCGATACGATATAATTCTCCATATGCCGATATAAGTGGTTAATTGTTTCTATGTTCGGAAGTACAAAAGTACATAAAATCTCGGTTTTCTCATGGGCTTGACCTGAAATATATTTATCTTTGCCCTAAAATGTAGATTATTATGCAGACAAGTGACAGTATCGTTATTATTCCTACTTACAACGAAAAGGAAAATATCGAAAATATAATTCGTGCAGTGTTTGGCCTGGAGAAATGTTTTCATATTCTGATTATCGAAGACAATTCACCCGACGGTACTGCTGATATTGTGCGGCGATTGCAGACCGAGTTTCCCGAACGTCTGTTTATGATAGAAAGAAAAGGGAAATTGGGCTTGGGAACGGCTTATATTACAGGCTTCAAGTGGGCTATCGAACATGGGTACGACTACATATTTGAGATGGATGCCGACTTCAGTCATAATCCTAATGACTTGCCTCGTTTATACAAGGCTTGTCATGACGACGGTGCCGACGTGGCAATCGGATCTCGTTATATCAGTGGCGTGAATGTGGTAAACTGGCCTATGGGACGTGTGCTCATGTCGTATTTTGCATCGAAATATGTACGTTTCGTAACGGGACTTCCTATTCACGATACGACAGCGGGATTTAAATGCTATAAGCGTAAGGTGCTGGAAACCATACCGCTGGATAATATCCGTTTCAAAGGCTATGCTTTCCAGATAGAAATGAAGTTCACAGCCTACAAGTGTGGGTTCAAGATAGTGGAAGTTCCGGTTATTTTTGTAAATCGTGAACTGGGAACATCTAAGATGAATAGTAGTATTTTTGGTGAAGCCGTATTTGGAGTGATTCGGCTGAAATGGGATAGTTGGTTTAAAAGTTATCCAAAATATAAATAAATATGAAACGTACATGGATTTATAACGCTACAATTGTAAACGAAGGATTAAAGTTTGCTGGTTCTGTTGTTGTCGAAGGTGATACGATCTGTGAAGTATTGCACGGAGAAACTCGGCCCTCTGTTTTGTGTGACATCGAAATTGATGCTCATGGATGTTATCTTATTCCGGGAGTTATAGATGATCATGTACATTTCCGTGACCCGGGACTGACACACAAAGCCGATATGATGAGCGAAACAACTGCCGCTGCGGCTGGTGGAGTAACTTCGTTCATGGATATGCCGAACTGCAATCCGCAGACTACTACACTGGAGGCGCTTAACAATAAGTTTGCCGATGCTGCCAACAAGTGCATCGTAAATTACTCGTTCTACTTCGGGGCAACGAACAATAATGCAGATTTGCTGCATGAACTCGACAAGACCCGTGTGTGCGGAGTAAAGCTTTTCATGGGAGCCAGTACCGGAAATATGCTGGTAGACCGCATTGAGTCTTTGCGTAAGATATTTGCCGAAGCTGGTATGCTGATAGCGGCTCATTGCGAAGACCAGACTATCATTCGCTGGAATACCGAATTGATCAAGTCAAAATACGGAGAAGATGACGTTGATATTTCTTTCCATCCGCGTATCCGGAGCGAAGAAGCCTGCTGGCATTCTTCCTCGTTGGCAGTGCAGCTCGCCAAGGAAACAGGTGCACGCCTGCATATTCTTCATGTAAGTACGGCACGGGAACTGAAACTGTTCGAAGACAAACCGATAGCTGAGAAACGCATTACTTCCGAAGCATGCGTGTCACATCTGATGTTTTGCGATGAAGATTACAAGACACTGGGTGCACGCATCAAGTGTAATCCGAGCATCAAGACCCGAAACGACCGAGATATGCTTCGTAAGGCCCTTTCTACGAATCTGATAGATGTCATCGGTACAGACCATGCACCTCATCTGCTGACGGAAAAACAGGGAGGAGCACTGAAGGCTGTTTCCGGCATGCCGAGCCTGCAATTCTCGCTGGTGAGTATCATGGAACTGGTAAGAGAAGGTGTATTGACCGTAGAACAGCTCGTACAGAAGATGTGTCATGCTCCGGCAGAGCTTTTCCAGATAGACAGACGAGGCTATATCCGTCCGGGGTATAAGGCAGACTTGGTATTGGTTAATCCGGACAGTGAATGGGAAGTTACCAAGGATTGCGTCTTGAGTAAATGCGGATGGAGTCCGATGGAGGGAAAGCACTTCCATGCGAAAGTAGAAAAGACATTTGTAAACGGAACTTTAGTATACAGTGATGGCAAGGTCGACACCCAGCACCGAGGGGAGGCACTTGTCTTTAACCGATGAAAGATGCAGACAGACATTACAACAGTTACATACGAGATACACGATCTGGCAGAATACATTAACTGGATTTATTTTTTTCACGCCTGGGGATTTCAGCCCCGTTTTGCTGCCATAGCCGATATTCATGGCTGTGATGCCTGTCGGGCGAGCTGGCTGGCTTCGTTTCCTACGGAGGATTGTGCCAAGGCAGCACAAGCTATGCAGCTCCATAAGGAAGCCAACCGCATGCTGAACAGTATAGACGGACGTTATAAGGTATATGCCATTTACCGGCTGATGAATGCCAATGCCGATGGTGACAATCTGATACTGGAAGGAACCCGTTTCCCGTTGCTGAGGCAGCAGACTCGGGTTCGGCCGGACGATCCGTTCTTGTGTCTGAGTGATTTCGTCCGTCCCTTATCTTCCGGTATAGTCGATACGGTAGGTGCCTTTGCCACTACCATCGATGAGGCTATGGAGAAGGAATTCGAAGGCGATGATTATAAATCTATGCTGATTAAGACTTTGGGAGAACGCCTGGCAGAAGCTGCGGCCGAAAAAGTGCACGAAACCATCCGGAAGACGGTATGGGGATATGCCAAAGACGAGCACCTGACCATGAAACAACTGCTGAATGAGGATTATCAGGGCATACGTCCGGCGGTAGGATACCCGTCGCTTCCCGATATTTCCGTCAGCTTTCTGCTGGACGAACTGCTCGACATGAAACGCATTGGCATCCGGCTTACGGAAAACGGTATGATGCAGCCCCATGCTTCGGTATGCGGACTGATGTTTGCCCATCCGGCTTCTCGCTATTTCTCGGTGGGGAAGATAGACGAGGAACAGCTTGCCGATTATGCTGCCCGACGTGGATGCGATGTGAGTGAAATCAGAAAATATTTAGTGGCTAACCTGCAACAATAAGAAGTATTATGATACTGGCAAGAGTTTCACTGTTTTTTATCGTATTGCTGTTATTGCCCGACTGGTATATCTATAAGGTATATATAAGACAGGCAGAGCAGGCTTGGTCGAAGAAACTATACTGGTTGCCTACCACATTGCTGTTGCTGGCACTGATTGTTTTCGTTGCAGCCCATAATTCCCTGCATGAGTCCTTTGGCATTTATCTGATTGTGACTTTATGCTTTGCTGTGCCGAAACTGATATTTGTGTTGTGCGATATCTTGCTGAGAGCCTTACACCGGCTTATCCGTGTACCGTTGTATCACAAGACTGTATCGGTTGTAGTAGCCGTTGCTACATTGGCTTATGTCCTTTTTGGTGCGATATGGGGTAAGGAATACTTTCAAGTAAAGCAGGTCACCTTTTCTTCTCCCGATCTTCCCGCTGCATTCGACGGATATCGGATACTTCAGTTGTCGGACATTCATTCCGGAAGCTGGAAAGGGAATACGGAAGCCTTGCAGCGAGCTATAGAGCTTTGTAACGCCCAGCATCCCGATTTGGCTGTGTTTACGGGCGATCTGGTGAATAGCCGTGCCGATGAAATGAAAGAGTTCATGCCGGTTTTTTCAAAATTGCACGCCAGAGATGGAGTATATTCCGTACTTGGAAATCATGATTACGCTACCTATGCTCAATGGAATAGCGAGGCGGAACGACTGGCAAATATCGATACGCTGGTAATGAGGGAAGAACAGATGGGCTGGAAGATGTTGATGAACGACCATCGCATTATCCGCCGCGGAAACGATTCGATTGCATTGATAGGAGTAGAAAACAGCGGAAAGCCTCCTTTCCCTGACCGTGGTGATTTACCTCGGGCGCAACAAGGTACGGAGGGCATGTTCAAGGTGCTGCTGAGTCACGACCCTACTCATTGGCGAAGAAGCGTTTTGCCGGATACGGATATCCAACTGATGCTGGCTGGACATACGCACGATATGCAAGTCAATTTATTTGGATTTTCTCTTTCCCGCTTTGTTTATCCCGAACATCGGGGATTATACCTGCAACAGGGACGTGGACTATATGTCAATATCGGACTGGGATATGTGCTCTTTCCTATGAGGCTGGGAGCATGGCCCGAGATAACGGTCATTACCTTACGGAAGAAATAATAATTTATAAACTATACAAGCAATGAGATTCTTATACATTATCTATCAAATCTGTATCGGGTTGCCTATATTTCTGGTGGCAACTATACTGACTGCCCTGACTACCATGCTGGGCTGCTGGTTGGGAAACGGGCATTTCTGGGGCTATTATCCCGGAAAACTGTGGTCGCAGCTGACCTGTTTTCTGTTTTTACTTCCTGTTAAAGTTCGGGGACACGAACATCTGGACAAGAAAACTTCGTATGTGTTCGTTGCCAATCATCAGGGTTCGTTCGATATTTTTCTGGTATACGGCTTTTTGGGGCGTAACTTTAAATGGATGATGAAGAAAAGCCTTCGTAAAATTCCGTTTGTCGGTAAGGCATGTGAGTCGGCAGGATTCATCTTTGTCGACAAATCCAGTCCGCGCAAGATTTATGAAACCATAAAGGGGGCAGAAAAAGTGCTTCAGGGCGGAACTTCACTGGTGGTATTTCCTGAGGGAGCACGTACTTTTACCGGCCACATGGCGAACTTCAAAAAAGGTGCCTTTCTGCTGGCCGACCAGCTTCAGTTGCCCGTCATTCCGCTGACGATAGACGGTTCTTTCGACATCCTTCCTCGTACGGGCAAACTCCTTCACTGGCATCCGATGACGCTGACTATACATGAGCCTATTTACCCGCTTGGCAAGAAAGGTGAAGAAAACCTGCAAATGCTGATGGCAGAATCGTATAAAGCGATAGAGAAAGATTTGCCCGAAAAATATAAGGGTAAGGTTGAAAATCCCGACCAGTAAGACGTTTTACCCCCTTTATCTCATTCAGTTGACATCATACCGGAGTTCCGGTAGATGCGCATGCAGATAAAGGGGGTAAAATATGCAGTCAGGTTTATAGAAAAGTCGTGCGTTCTCTTTTAAAACCTGCTGGCCTTTGTAATATGATTTGTACAAAGTCTTCAGAAATTTGTACAAAAAAACGGAAAATTTGTACAAATTTTCCGTTAAGCATTATCTTCTTTTATGATTCTTTTCCCGATGTCTTTCCGAAGTTCTGAAGTCGACAGCCTGCAAAGCTCTTATTGAACGGCTTGCAGTTTGTCCATGTTGCTACGTGCTACCGAAACATATTCCTTAATCATCGGATTGTTTTTGAACGATTCGGGAGCATTGTTTACTATTTCTTCCATGACAGGAGTGAGTACCGGATAAGGAAATCCGTTGCATAGCATCAGAAATACGCCTGTTCCCAATACATTGTCATAATTTTCTTCGATAAAGGTCTTGGCAAGTTCGTCCATGTCGTGCCCCAGTGCAGTACGTTGTTTATCCATTTCTTCCTGGATAAATTTGGGGTCCTTGCCGTCCATAATCATGCGGCTTTCCATTCTTTCAACTTCGTAAGCCCGGTCTTCCAGAGAAGTTTTCTTTACGATGAATTCGTTGAAACTGTCATTCAGGGGAGTTCCCTTTATCGAAAAGCCGGCCTTGTCGATATTGATGTTGATATTACCTTCTTCTATCACAACCGGCATGATACAGTCATCATCCATATACAGCGAGGCAATGACCGTAGAATCTACTTTCCCTTTCATCTTGAAAATTCCGTGTATCACTTCCGCCGAGTCGATATTTACCAGCTTGTCGCCGGAAGGCACCTTTATGAAAAGCATTTTTCCGTCCAGTTTCGATACAGAAGAAATACCCTCTATATTATATTTCTTTCCGCATGAAGCGCAAATGATGGCACAAAAGAGAAAAAAATAAAATCTATACATGCAATAAGCCTTTAGAAAATTCTTGGGCAAAGGTATAATGTTTAGAAATGTCGTGAAAATAAATTATCAAAAATTAAACTAAATAGAGGATTATTACTGAATTAAGATACGCTAAACGTATTTTTCGCTATCTTTGCTAACTATTGCGGATAAAGGGAAAATATTCAATTATCATTTAAATATCATAACAATGAAAAAACTCAAAGTATTAGCATTTGCACTGATTTGTGCAGCCTTTTCACCGGTGAAAGCCGACGAAGGAATGTGGCTCCTTCAGTTGATGAAGGAACAGAACCTTGCCGACCGTATGAAAGCACAAGGTCTGAAAATGGATATTGCCGATATTTACAGTCCGAACAGCGTGACACTGAAAGACGCTGTGGGTATTTTCGGACGTGGATGTACGGGTGAAATCATATCTCCGGACGGATTGATCCTGACAAATCACCATTGTGGTTACGATGCTATTCAGCAGCATAGCTCGGTTGAGCATGACTATCTGACCGATGGTTTCTGGGCAAAAAGCCGTGCTGAGGAACTTCCTACTCCGGGATTGACTTTTAAGTTTGTAGAACGAATCGTGGATGTAACCGATAAGGTAAATCAAGATATTAAAGACGGAAAGGTTACCGAAATCAATTCTTTCGGTGCTGAATATCTGAATGAACTGGCATCTGAAGAGTTGAAGAATAGTGACTTGAAGGATAAACCGGGTATTTCTACCGAAGCACTTCCGTTCTACGAAGGAAACAAGTTCTATCTGTTCTTTATCAAGACATACAGCGATGTGCGTATGGTTGCCGCTCCTCCTTCGTCAATTGGTAAGTTCGGTGGTGAAACCGACAACTGGATGTGGCCGCGTC
>ULYM01024010.1_pt1 | contig 10830 bp, 10 predicted proteins | sample 1962141 | NCBI WGS metagenome assembly ULYM01 (sample SAMEA4835862, study PRJEB28245) | human gut metagenome | biome: gut microbiome; material: fecal sample | place: Denmark | collected 2008
GTGACAGGCATGTATTCTAACCAACTGAACTAACGCACCATTTTTAGATATTGCATCCCTCTCGAATGCGGATGCAAAGGTAGATATTTTTTTGAAACCTGCAATAGCTTCAGTATCTTTTTTCTGAAAAAGTGGGTTTATTAAGAATTATCGTGTACATTTGCAAGCATTACATAAAATAGAAAATAGAATGAAAAATACACCAATTGAACGACATCTGATTGATGAAACCATAAATGAGTTTCAAATTGTCGATTTTTCTAAAGCAACCATTCGTGAAGTGAAAGCTATTGCTTCAAAAGCAGAAGCAGCATCGGGAGTCGAATTTATCAAAATGGAAATGGGTGTTCCGGGACTTCCTCCTTCTGCAGTAGGCGTAAAAGCTGAAATTGCGGCATTACAGAATGGAATTGCCAGTCTATATCCTGATATTAACGGATTGCCGGAACTGAAAAAAGAGGCTTCCAACTTTATCAAGGCATTTATTAATGTAGATTTAAGTCCGGAAGGTTGCGTGCCTGTCACCGGCTCCATGCAAGGCACATTTGCTTCATTCCTTACTTGTAGCCAATGTGACGAGAAGAAAGATACCATTCTGTTTATCGACCCCGGATTCCCGGTACAAAAACAGCAGTTGGTGGTAATGGGACAGAAATATGAAACATTCGATGTATATGATTACCGTGGTGATAAGCTGAAAGAGAAGCTGGAAAGTTTTTTGAAGAAGGGAAATATATCCGCTATCATATACTCGAACCCGAATAACCCCAGTTGGATTTGCTTAAAAGAGGAAGAACTGCGGATTATCGGTGAATTGGCAACACAATATGATGTAATTGTTTTGGAAGACCTGGCCTATTTCGCAATGGATTTCCGCCAGGATCTGAGCAAACCTTATCAGGCACCATTCCAGCCGTCGGTTGCACATTATACAGATAATTATGTATTGCTAATTTCCGGTTCAAAAGCATTCAGCTATGCCGGACAGCGTATCGGTGTAAGTTGTATATCTGATAAGTTATATCACCGGAGTTATCCCGGACTGACGAAACGTTATGGCGGAGGTACTTTCGGTACAGTTTTCATTCATCGCGTACTTTATGCCCTTTCTTCAGGAACAAGCCACTCGGCGCAATTTGCTATGGCTGCCATGCTGAAAGCGGCCAATGAAGGACAATATAACTTCCTGAATGAAGTGAAAATATATGGTGAAAGAGCGCAGAAATTGAAAGAAATCTTCCTTCGTCATGGCTTTCATCTGGTATATGATAACGATCTGGGCGATCCTATTGCAGACGGATTCTATTTCACAATCGGCTATCCGGGAATGACTAGCGGCGAGCTGGCTAAGGAACTGATGTATTATGGAGTCAGTGCTATTTCGTTAGTGACAACCGGAAGTCACCAGGAAGGCTTGCGCGCATGTACCTCTTTTATTAAAGACCACCAATATGCGCAACTCGATGAAAGAATGAAACTATTTGCCGAAAATCACCGGGTAGTATAAATATTTACCGGAAGATATTCACAAAAGCTACTCTTAAAATGAAAAAAAACGGAAAGAACGATTGTTATTCCGTTTTTTTTCTTACTTTAGTGGCATGAATATCGACTCTGACATATTTAAGATTCAATCAAATAATGTGTTGCCGTCAAGAGGAAAGATTCTAATATCCGAACCTTTTTTACGCGACGTAACGTTTGGAAGATCTGTAATTCTACTGATTGACCATACGGAAGAAGGAAGTATGGGATTGGTCATCAACAAGCAACTGCCGTTGCTTCTCAACGATATCATCATGGAATTTAAGTATATAGACGAAATTCCATTATATAAAGGTGGTCCGATTGCGACTGACACCTTATTCTATCTGCACACACTAGCTGACATTCCCGGTGCTATTTCTATCTGCAAAGGACTTTATCTGAACGGGGACTTTGAGGAGATAAAAAGATACATATTACAAGGAAATAAGATTAGCGAACATATCCGTTTCTTCCTGGGCTATTCCGGGTGGGAAAGTGAACAGTTGAGCAATGAAATCAGAGAAAACACATGGCTGGTCTCCGAGGAAAAGAAATCCTACCTGATGAAGAGCGACACCAAAGACATGTGGCGGAAAGCTTTAGAGAAATTAGGCAGCAAGTATGAAACGTGGTCACGTTTTCCACAGGTACCCACACTTAATTAATGATGAACTGTGAACGACAAACAAAATAATATGCCATTCGTTCACAATTCGTCTTTTATCACTTGCAGTTTAATTTAGGATTCAAACACTGGAAAAGTGCTGCATCTTTGTAGCAGCCTCCTATCTGCAACCAATTCTTTAACAAGCCGCATTGCACAAAACCGCAAGATGTGAATAGCTTCATACAAACATCATTGTCGACAGCTACGTGTGCATAAAGCTGCGTTAAAGAAAGAAAGTCAAAAGCATACTCACAAAGTAAATTCAATGCATCGCCCGCATATCCTTGCTGACGATAATCCTTATGAATAGCAATTCCCACCTCCCCCCGCGAATGAAGGGGAACAAAGTCCGTAATATCAATCGTACCAAGTATGCAGTGATCGGATTTTCTCACGATCATCAGACGTAGCTGCTTGTCGGCAAAAACATCGCATTGAGAACCTTCGATGTACTGTCGTAATACGTAACGGGAATACGGAACGGTGAAATTGCTGATATCCCACATCGACGGGTCATTTTCCATTTCGTACATCACATCCATATCCTCTGGCTCCACAGCACGGAGATAAATACGGTCGTTTATTAAGAAGGACTGTTTCATAGTGCTTTAGTCTTTCGTGATATGAAGTTCGTTACGCAATCTTTTCTCACCAGGCAGACAGAAAAGAGAAGCAGTGAGACCAATCAACATACAAAGATTTCCTGTGGTACTAAGCGTCAGATAATAGCATAAAAGATTGGTAACGATAGCGACTTCCAATATGCCGAGACGGACAATGCTCCATTGCACATAACATTTCAAAGCAAGCGTGATCGTCATTTGATCTATTTTCTTTTTAAGCACCAGGCTGAATAATTTAAGAGAAAGGGGAATACACAAGGCCGTTAGCAGAATCCCTAATGTCTCAAAATAATAAACGGCTTGTGCATTGTCTGCCAAACTTCCTACGGGAAGGAGTTCAAACTCCCCTGCTCCAAGCAGAAACGCAGGGAGCACCCAAAAGAAAATATAACTAATATTTAAATTTCTGACAGCACGTTTTATCTGTTCTTCCATGTTCGTTCTAAGTTTCTAAAGATTAATTGATTATACAGTTCCGGTAAAAAGTGTCCGGTTCACAATACTACGGCCCAGAGTCACTTCATCCGCATATTCGAGTTCATCCCCCACAGATATGCCGCGAGCAATCACACTCAGCTTAACACCTAGTTTATCCAACTTACGGTAGATATAGAAATTAGTGGTATCCCCTTCCATAGTAGTGCTCAGAGCGAGAATCACTTCCTTTATTCCACCTTCGGATACCCGTTGCACCAGACTTTCAATTTGCAGGTCGCTCGGCCCTACCCCGTCCATTGGAGAAATCACACCGCCCAACACATGATAAAGTCCCCGGTACTGCTGCGTTGCTTCAACTGCCATTACATCACGAATGTTCTCCACCACACAAATAGTAGAAGCGTCCCGCTGCGGATTGGCACAAATCTGACATATTTCGGTATCGGATATATTATGGCATACTTTACAATACTTCACCTCACGTTTCAAAGTAATAATAGAATTCCCGAAAGCTTCCACCGTAGCCGTATCCTGCCGAAGCAGATGCAGCACAAGCCTCATGGCCGTTTTACGCCCGATACCGGGAAGTTTGGAAAATTCGCCGACTGCCTTTTCAAGCAGCACGGAAGGATATTGTTGGTTCATAGATAATAATTGCTATTCTATCGATATTTTGGCGCAAAGATACGGATTATTGTTATAATACCTACAAAAAATACTACCTTTGCAGCCGATATGATGATACTTGTCACTATTATTTGCTACTTCGCGGCATTATTACTAATAGCCCGTATCACCGGACATAAAGGCGGATCGAATGCAGCGTTCTTTAAGGGAGAGAACAAATCGCCCTGGTATGTAGTCTCCTTCGGAATGATTGGCGCCTCTATCTCCGGAGTCACTTTCGTTTCCGTTCCGGGAATGATACGCGGAATGGATATGACCTATATGCAAACGGTATTCGGATTCTTTTTCGGATATATGGTTGTTGCCCACGTACTGCTTCCTTTATATTACAGACTCAACCTGACAAGTATCTACGGCTATCTCGGGACACGCATCGGGACACATGCCTATCGCACCGGCTCTTTCTTCTTTCTCTTATCACGTATGCTGGGAACGGCTGCCAAACTATATCTGGTCTGCCTCATTCTCCACACCTATGTATTTCAGGAAATGCATATCCCCTTCTGGCCGATAGCCGTCGGTTCGGTAGCATTAGTATGGATATACACCCATAAAAGCGGTATAAAGACAATCGTCTGGACAGATACCTTGCAGACATTCTGCCTGATTGCAGCATTGATCTTCATCATCTATTTCACCGTTCAGAAACTGGGACTTGATTTCAGTGGTATCATCCGGACAATTCAAGGCAGCGAACACAGCCGTATCTTCGTTTTCGACGACTGGATATCCCGCCAGAACTTCTTCAAACAATTCTTTAGCGGTATTTTCATCGTCATAGTGATGACCGGGCTAGACCAGGATATGATGCAGAAGAACCTTTCCTGCCGGAACCTCCGGGAAGCAAAAAAGAATATGTACTGCTACGGATTCTCCTTTATCCCGCTGAATCTTCTGTTTTTATGCCTGGGAATTTTGCTAATAGCCCTAGCCGGACAGATGCAACTGGAACTTCCGGCTATGAACGACGACATTCTTCCCATGTTTGCCGCACAAGGGTACTTGGGGAAACCGGTATTGATACTTTTTACAATCGGAATTATCGCAGCCGCTTTCAGCAACTCTGATTCCGCGCTGACAGCCATGACGACCAGTGTATGCGTAGACCTGCTGAACACGGGAAAAGACTCTGAAGAGGTGGCATGCCGTAAAAGAAAGAAGGTACATTTCTCTCTTTCTGTTTTATTAGCCTTATTCATTTGCCTGGTAGAAATGCTGAATAACAAAAGTGTAATTGACGCCATATACATCATCGCCTCCTACACATACGGCCCGCTACTGGGAATGTTTGCCTTCGGTCTGTTCACACGAAGACAGACAAACGACCGCCGGGTTCCCCTCACAGCTGTCGCCTCCCCACTGCTCTGCTATGTTTTAGACTGGTGGATATTCAAAGAAACCGGATATAAATTCGGCTATGAATTGCTAATGTTGAATGGAACTCTTACCTTTGCAGGACTAATGCTTATGTCTAAAAAAGAGAAAACGCTGAAAGCGCCATAAAAACAGGTGCTCCGGAGTTTATTATAAATAATGGCAGAGTTTATTATAAACGACGCAATAGTTTATTATAAACGATGAGCGAGTTTATTATAAACGAAATTATAAAGAAATAAATGACAAGAAAATGGAAATAACAAGTGCAGAATTTGTGATTAGCAATACAGACGTGAAAAAATGTCCGGCAGGTATCTTCCCCGAATATGCCTTCATCGGCCGTTCCAACGTAGGAAAGTCAAGCCTTATCAATATGCTGACCGCCCGCAAAGGACTGGCAATGACCTCCGCTACCCCAGGAAAGACAATGCTAATCAACCACTTTCTTATTAATAAGAACTGGTATCTGGTCGACCTTCCGGGATATGGATACGCCCGTCGCGGACAGAAAGGAAAAGACCAGATACGTACCATAATCGAAGATTATATCTTGGAACGGGAACAGATGACAAACCTCTTTGTCTTGATAGACAGCCGTCTGGAGCCTCAGAATATAGACCTCGAATTTATGGAATGGCTGGGCGAGAACGGAATACCTTTTTCTATCATCTTCACCAAAGCCGACAAACTCAAAGGCGGCCGCCTGAAGATGAACGTCAACGCTTATTTGCGTGAGTTAAGTAAACAGTGGGAAGAACTTCCCCCCTACTTTATCTCCTCCTCGGAAAACCGCACAGGACGGACAGAAATTCTCAATTATATTGAAAACATAAACAAGGAAATCAATTACAAATGAAAAAGAACATTGTATCACTTGCCTTTATGGCAGTATTCTTGCTAATGGGCACTAACAGCCGGGCGCAGTCATGGAAAGACTTGTTAAATAAGGACAACATCTCGAAAGTAGTGAATGCTATCACCGGAACTCCTGAAACGATCGACATGACCGGAACATGGAACTACAAAGGTTCGGCAGTAGAATTTGAATCGGAGAATCTGTTGATGAAAGCAGGAGGCGCCGCAGCCGCTACCATGGCAGAAAACAAGCTCGATGAACAACTAAGCAAAGTAGGGATCAAGGCCGGACAGATGAATTTCACATTCAATGCTGACAGTACTTTCACAAGTACCGTAGGTAAAAAAACACTGAAAGGAACCTATTCTTATGACGCTTCCGCAAAACAGGTAGACCTGAAATTCTTGAAACTGCTGAATCTCCACGCGAAAGTAAATTGCAGCTCCAGCTCATTGGAATTATTGTTCAACTCGGACAAACTGCTCAAATTATTAGCGTTTATCGGAAGTAAAAGCAATAGTACCGCTTTGAAAACAGTCAGCTCACTGGCCGATAATTACGACGGAATGATGTTGGGGTTCGAGCTCTCTAAATAACAAAAGAGAGTCGTTTAATACTATTTCGCACTCCATAAAGTACATTTTAAGGAAAAAGCACTACCTTTGTCACTTGTAATCACTAAAAAGAAGGAAAAATGAAAAAGGTACTTTTTTTAATGACCTTATTAGTAATGGGAGTAAGTTTTGCATTTGCACAAACAAATGCCGACATTAAATTTGACAAAACAACCCATGATTTCGGTAAGTTTTCCGAAAACAGTCCGGTTGTCAGTTGCACATTCACCTTTACTAATATCGGTGACGCTCCTTTGGTAATTCATCAGGCAGTAGCCTCTTGCGGATGTACCGTACCTGAATATACGAAAGAACCTATCATGCCCGGGAAAAAAGGCACGATCAAGGTAACTTATAACGGAACAGGTAAATATCCGGGACATTTCAAGAAATCAATCACTCTGCGTACCAATGCCAAAACAGAAATGGTAAGGCTATATATCGAGGGCGACATGACGGCCAAAGATGCCAAATAAGAAAAAATAGGCGATAACATAAAGGAGAATCTTTCGGTTCTCCTTTTTTTTTGTTTACTTTGAGGACGAATATATAAAATTGACACATTAGCAAATTATAAAACTATGAAACAAGAAGAAGACAAGTTCACCGGGCTACCCGAGAACGCGTTCAGAGAGTTGAAACCGGGAGAAGTGTACAACCCGTTAATGGCTCCCTCAAAAAGTTATCCGGAAGTTAACATCTGGTCAGTAGCATGGGGTATCGCCATGGCAATCCTTTTCTCGGCTGCCGCCGCTTATCTGGGATTAAAAGTAGGTCAGGTGTTCGAAGCAGCTATCCCGATTGCAATTATTGCCGTAGGAGTTTCCGGAGCTGCCAAAAGAAAAAATGCTTTAGGAGAAAATGTTATTATCCAGTCAATAGGGGCTTGTTCCGGTGTAATCGTTGCCGGAGCTATCTTTACCCTCCCCGCCCTCTATATTCTTCAGGCTAAGTATCCCGAAATGACCGTCACCTTTATGCAGGTATTTATCAGTTCCCTGCTGGGCGGTGTATTGGGTATCCTGTTCCTGATTCCTTTCCGCAAATATTTCGTTAGCGACATGCATGGCAAATATCCTTTTCCGGAAGCCACTGCCACTACTCAGGTATTGATTTCGGGAGAAAAAGGCGGTAGTCAGGCTAAACCGTTGTTAATGGCAGGAATGATCGGCGGATTATATGACTTTATCGTAGCCACATTCGGTTGGTGGAACGAGAATTTCACGACTCGCGTATGCAGTGCCGGCGAGATGTTGGCGGAAAAAGCAAAACTCGTATTCAAGGTCAATACAGGTGCGGCAGTACTCGGTTTGGGATATATCGTCGGATTGAAATATGCTTCGATCATTTGTGCCGGTTCATTGGCTGTCTGGTGGATTATCATTCCGGGAATGTCTGCTATCTGGGGAGACAGCGTGCTGAATGCATGGAATCCGGAGATTACTTCTACGGTAGGCATGATGAGTCCGGAAGAAATATTCAAGTATTACGCCAAGAGTATCGGTATCGGTGGTATCGCTATGGCAGGTGTGATCGGCATTATCCGTTCCTGGGGAATCATCAAGAGTGCTGTCGGACTGGCTGCCAAAGAAATGGGTGGTAAAGGAAATGTAGAGAAAAAAATTATCCGTACGCAACGGGATCTTTCGATGAAAATTATTGCGATTGGTTCTATCATCACACTGATACTGATTGTGTTATTTTTCTACTTCGATGTGATGCAGGGAAATCTGGTGCATACATTGGTAGCAATCGTTTTAGTGGCCGGCATTTCTTTCCTGTTTACTACGGTAGCCGCCAATGCAATTGCCATTGTAGGCACAAACCCAGTATCGGGAATGACACTGATGACATTGATTCTGGCTTCCGTAGTCATGGTAGCCGTTGGATTGCGAGGTCCTTCGGGAATGGTCGCTGCGTTAGTTATGGGTGGTGTGGTATGTACGGCACTATCCATGGCGGGAGGTTTTATCACTGACTTGAAGATCGGTTACTGGTTGGGAAGTACTCCTGCCAAACAGGAGACATGGAAATTCCTGGGGACAATCGTTTCTGCTGCAACCGTAGGCGGTGTAATGATTATCTTGAACAAGACATACGGATTCACAAGCGGCGCACTCGCTGCTCCACAGGCAAATGCAATGGCAGCAGTTATCGAACCGTTGATGAGCGGTGTTGGTGCTCCTTGGTTGTTATACGGTATCGGAGCTGTTTTAGCTATCATTTTGACTCTTTGTAAAATTCCTGCTTTAGCTTTCGCATTGGGTATGTTTATTCCTTTGGAATTGAACGTACCATTGGTTGTGGGTGGTGCTGTAAACTGGTATGTCACTTCCCGCAGCAAAGACGCAGCATTGAATACGGAAAGAGGAGAAAAAGGAACTCTGTTGGCGTCCGGTTTCATTGCCGGAGGTGCATTAATGGGGGTAATCAGTGCCGCTATGCGTTTCGGTGGCGTTAATCTGGTGAATGAAGCATGGTTGAACAATACTTGGTCCGAAGTGTTGGCATTAGGAGCATACGCTTTATTAATCCTCTATTTCATCAAAGCTTCAATGAAAGTTAAATAAGTAATATGCGGAGACTGCTATCTATCATAATATCGATTATCACTGTTATGGCATTTGCACAACAGCCCGTTGAATCAACTTCAAACGAGTCCGACCCTATGCTAAGAATCGGAAAGTCTTACTTGGGGACCAGATACGTGGCCAACACGTTGGACCGGAACGAAGTAGAGCAACTGGTTATCAACACCAAAGAAGTAGATTGCCTGACCTTTGTAGAATATACACTGGCGCAAGCACTCGGTTCTTCTTTTGCCGATAACTTGCAAAGGATACGTTACCGGGACGGTATCATCAATGGATACCCCTCCCGCCTGCATTATACTTCCGACTGGATTGATAATGGTCTCCGCAACGGTTTTCTGACTGACGTTACAGCCCGAAACAGTTCCCATACTACGAAACTTTCTCTTTCATATATGTCCACGCATCCCAAACAATATAAAAAATTGGTTGATTCTCCGGAAAATGTAACACAAATGGCAGAATACGAGAAAGCATTATCCGGAAAAACTGTATCTTGGTTGCCGAAAAGCGAATTACCGGAAAACGGATTACCCTGGATTATGAACGGAGATATTATCGCTATCACTACGAAGCTTCCCGGACTGGACATAGCCCATGTGGGAATAGCCTATTACGTAAACGGAAAACTGCATCTGCTGCACGCTTCTTCCACGCTGGGAAAAGTGGTTGTCAGCGAGAAGCCTTTCAATCACATGTTGAACAATAATAAATCGTGGACAGGTATACGTGTTGTCCGAATGTCTCACTCTAAAAATAACTGATTATGAAACGACTTAAACATTTCCTTCTCGCCTCATGCTTGTTGCCCGGCTTTCTGGCTGCGCAAGGAGGCGCAAACGCCTACTTTCTGGAACTTGCTCCGGATGCCCAATCAGCAGGTATGGCCGGCACGGGATTAGCTATCACCGACAATGGAAGTACAGCTATCTTTCATAATGCTTCTACCATTGTTTTCTCACAAGAAGTAATGGGCGCAAGTTATTCGTACGCTGACATAAACAAAGATTACTCGATGCACAGCGCATCTGTTTTCTATAAAATCGGAAGAGAAGGGAATCATGGTTTCACAGTAGGTTTCCGTCATTTTAAGAATCCGAAGCAAAGACTGGACGGTGATCAGAACGATAACTTCCGCCCGCATATATGGGATCTGGAAGCCGGATATTTCAGTACTGTAGCCAAGAACCTGTCCTTGTCTCTTACATTCAGATATTTACAGGCTAAAGCTTGGAAGGATGCGGACACCAAAAACTCGGTTTGCCTTGACTTCGGAGCAACTTATCACCGCAATATGGCTCTTTTGGATGAAATGGCTTCCTGGAGCATCGGTTTCCAGGCTGCTAACTTAGGAAAAAAGATAGACGGTTACAAACTTCCCGCCAAACTAGGCCTGGGAGGTGCAATCGACCTGCCATTCAGCATGGAGAACCGTCTGCAAGTGGCACTC
>ULYM01010051.1_pt1 | contig 10783 bp, 11 predicted proteins | sample 1962141 | NCBI WGS metagenome assembly ULYM01 (sample SAMEA4835862, study PRJEB28245) | human gut metagenome | biome: gut microbiome; material: fecal sample | place: Denmark | collected 2008
TTACACCCCCGAAATGTGAACGGGTATGCTCCGGAATATGCAAGTTTTTAGAAATAAAGAAAATTGAGAAGCATCCTGATGCTCCAAAATCGATGATTGCCTATCTAAATGTTTTTCTATTTCAGTAGCAAAATCAGAAGATAATACATCAAAAACAGGTTTATTAAAAAAAATGGTTTTGTATTTAACATTATTCACACATGACAATAAATCATTTTTGGCTACTTGAAATTTGGAAATCAATTTATCTTTCTTATACCATTTAAACGAAACAACCTTATCTGGCTGAATTTCATTATCGGAGAATAATTCTTCTTTAATTTCAGTTATTAGTCTAGTCTGAATTTCAACTCTATCATCACTATCAAATGATATTTCAATTTTCTCAAAAGGCAAAACATAGAAATAATAAAAATTTCCTCTTGCTAATTCCGATAAAATAGTCAAAATAGTAGTTTTACCATATCCATTAGGACCCGTTAACAAAAAAATATCTCGGTTAGCATCTATCTGAAAATCATAATTAAAGTAATCAAACAGATTCTTTACTTTAAATGATTGTATCTTCATATATCAAACTATATATTATATAATCTTTGCAACTTCTCTTGAACAGTAGAATTTATCGAGTACTGTTTCTCAGCATATACATTCTTATTGCCATCTGATTGAACAACAGCATTATAAGAAGGATAATCATCTCCTTTAGAACGATTATTTTCCCATTGAACTGCTCTAAGATTATCTATATTATCATCCCCGCCTTTTACTTTAGGATAAATATGATCAATTTCCCAGCCATAAATGGAATTTGTATTTCCATACTCCGTTCGAAGAATCCATGCCCCACTACTATCCTTACGAATAGTTTCAGCATCATAACCTTTTACCACACGAGCTTTATTCCAAACCTGCTGTATAATATCTTCAGAAAACATATCGTTTCATTTTACATTTACATAGCAAAAATAGAGAATTAAATTCAAAAAGCATAGCGACTATCATAAAACTATTTCTTAATATTCCAATCTTTCTATCTCCAATCGCCAACATACTCCAATTCGACATAGCTTTCCCCATCAGGCAGACCACTGTTTCGGCGGTCTCTTCATGCCGGTGAATGGCTACTTCCGTACCCGGCAAGAGGGCATTCAGCATCCGCTGCGAGGTATCGGCAGCCGAATTACGCAGATCATAGTGCTGACGGAGCCGGGGTGATTCCTTGGCCCGGTCTAATAAGGAGTTGATGAATGTTGTATCAAGTAACATAGTCTTTTTAAGTTTGTCGGTTATCAGGTTGTAAATTTATGCTTATTTCTTCAAACACATCAGGTACTCTGCATGCAAATGATAATATTTCCGCATGAACAATACGTAGGCAATGGCCAATACCACGACTACCGCCACCAAATAGATCCAATGCGCTACCACCGTATCAGGAATCCCATAAATGAAGAGTAAAGAAAGCACCAACTGCAAAATCATATAGAATGAAGTCACCTTTACATGTCCGATCTTCAGTTCATTGGCCATCAGCTGATAAGCATGTTTCCGGTGGGCTTCACCCAAATTCTCATGCAGCATGATCCGGTGGACAATCGTCAGACACGCATCAACGCCATAGACTACCAGTAAAACCAGATACGTGATATCCTTGGTTTGAAGGATCTCTTTTCCTAAGATAAACAAAAGGATAAAAGCAATTCCGATGGAACCGACATCCCCGGCAAAACATTTGGCTTTTCCTTTCGGACGGAAATTAAAGAGACAGAATACCAGAACACTCAAAATAGAAACTTCTATCAACGATGATTCCACGAAACCGTCTCTCCTATTCAACAACATCAACGGAATCAACACTGCCAATGAATAACCGGCTGTAATCCCATTAATACCATCCATGAAATTGATCACATTCGTGATACCCACATAGACGATCAACGCCAAAAGTACCACCCACCAAAGTTCAATATGTAAAATATCCAGCTGGTAGAAAGCCATTGCCGCAGCCACAAACTGAACCACCAGGCGCAAAGAATCCGGCAAACTCCGAATATCATCTATAAAACTAACGCCTGCTACCAAGGTCAATCCCGCTAAAAACCATGGATAATGAAAACCATAGAACAGACTCCACACCCATGCTCCTATCAGAAAGATAATTCCTCCCCCACGAAGAACCACACTCGTATGGCTACTCCGCTCGTTCGGCTTATCAATGATATTGAACTTGTCGGCAATACGGAAGTAGAGGAGTTCAACTATTAGTAGTATAAAAAATACAGATAATAAAATCCACATATTAGTATTTCAAATTAGATAGATTTTCGTAATTTCTTCCAAACATTTTTAGGTAGAAAAATAAACAGACAAGTAGTCCAAGCCTTTAAACTACTAAAATTCAAGACCGTCTGATACATATCTACTACAGCTTTTAATTGTTTCCACTTATTGCTAGACTCAGAGCCTGGCAAATGACGATATTTCCACATGACTTTTGGATATGTATATAAATAATCAACCTTTTTCAAAACTTCAAGCCAAAACCCCCAATCCTCAGCTCTCCGAAGGTTAGGCATATACATCTTCCCTATATAATAAGTATCGATTATAACTCCAGGGGTACCAACACTACACCCAGTAATCATATCTTTAAACCCAATTCTAATAGGTTGTTTCATAATATAATATGGCTTTAAAGTCTCATTTGTATCTTCATAATAAGTACAAGTAAATTCTAATGCATTTTCCTGCATATACTTCAATTGTTCCTCAAGTTTAGTCGGATACCACCAATCATCGCCATCTATAAAAGCGAGATAACGCCCATTTGCTTTTAGTATAGAATTATTTCTTGCAACACCCGCTCCTGAATTTTGGGGTAATTTCCAATAATGTATACGACTATCAAATTGAGCATATTTTTCAATAATAGATTCCGTATTATCTGTTGAACAATCATCTGTAATTTCCAATTCCCAATTTTGAAATGTTTGATTCAATATAGAATCTATTGTTTCAGCAATGTATTTTTCTATATTATATACAGGAAGGATAATAGAGACTAGATCTTTCATTATAATGTTATTAATACAAATAATAAGACATATTAATTTTAATTACCTGGTATGACAAAATAAATTTTTAAACCTTGTATAATTATATCCTAGCATGAATTTTATTATCTTAATAATTTTTCTTCTAAACAGTAAGAACAAACGGACAGTTTTATCCTCAATTAAGGACTGAACATATTTACTAGAAGAGTTTTCCAATAAGACATAACGTCCATAAATATACATGTCATTATATTTGCAAATATTAACCGTTGGTTCTGAAGTATATAAATGCCTAATCCCATATTTATATGCAGATTTTATAACTTGTTTCGTTACATCCCCATTAGGGACAGAAGCATATGTGATTTCACTATCAACAATCTCACTCAAAATACGAATCGAAGTTTCCCATTCCATATCTATCTGTGATGTTGATAACGAATAAAAATGTTCATGACTATGAGCATGAGAACCTATAATATGACTAGATTTATAAAGTTGAACGATTTCTTCCTTTGTAAGAAAATTTTCAGTCCCAATATATTGAGTTGAAACAAAAAATAGACCCTTAAAACCATATTTTTCTAAAACTGGAGCTATCACAGTATAAAATGACTTTCCTCCATCGTCAAAAGTAAATATAACATCGTTAGGAGATAAAGATTTTTGTTTACACAAATCTCGTATACACCTAACGTGGCTTTCAAATTTTTCAACATTTAATTTATATGGGAAATCTATAGTCCGAATAAATCCTGACTCACATTTATCATGAATATATACATCATGATACATCAAATTTATATGCACTTTCATTTTCGTCTAATACCTAATTTATCCAGCAGATATACAATATACAACCTATATTTTAAGACCAATGAATCTAGTAATAATTTTTTTCTTTTACGCTTCTTCATTTTTAAAAAAGGTTCCATATCGTCTAAATCATAATACTTAAAAATATTAGCTTCTTTATACTGTTGAACATATAGTTCTTTTGTTAATCCATTTCTACCAATATTTTGTATATCAAATAATTCGTCAATAAAAACAGAATGAGAATTAACTGAAGTTGGAATAGATTTGTAATCCAACCCTACCGCATCATAAATCCAAGCTAATGGTATATTTGCTCCTGCTTGGAAAAACAAATGTGACGTACCGTCATTTCTCCAATTGACTTCAAAAAAATAACTATTATTCTTATACACACCGAATTCTATACTGAATAACCCATAAAATCCAACTTCAACTATTATTTTCCTTATCAAATCAATATTAATATATGAAGGAAATATAGAACTTAATATACCATGTGATCCATCTCCATTATCACAAAAACGATCTTTCTCTAAAATTCCAGCAAGAACAATTTCTCCATTCTTCATTCTACACCCATAGACTAGTGCCACTGACTCCTTTGGAATATATTGCTGCAATATGAATGATGAATCTTTACGAACGAATTTTAGTGTACGATAAAGTTGCCTTTCGTTTTGACATATAATATATTTAAATTCATTATATTTACCTTCCGTCTGATGTGCAGGTTTTATAAGACAAGGATACTCTATATTTCGAATATCGGTATTACTATCACATCTTATTGACTTTGGAATTGTAAATCCCAGACTACTTGCCAAAACAGTCATGGTGTTTTTATCGTCATATTTCTTTAAATTTCCTGCTATACCTGTTTTAGGTATAATGAAAAACTTTTCAAAATCATTTTGATATAAATCAAGAAACTCTGCAATTAAATCATTTGAACAAAGTATTATTGGTTTAAATTTTTCCTCAGAAAAAGTTGATATAAGATATTCTTTACCGTCATTAAGTGACGAAGCTACATAATAATTTTTACAATATTTACTAACTGTAGCACATCCTCTTAATCCCTGAAAAACCAAAAATGTAACATCTAAATTATAAGGACCTAATTGACGATATAAACCTAATACATTATAATCATCAACTCCCCAAATTATGACTTTGTTAGGAACTACCATATTCATTTTATTCTGTTGTCTTATTTCATTCATAATACACTCAAAATCTCTTCATTAAGTTTAATATTTTTTGACATTGAGCTTTTGGAGTTTTCTTTGTCAAAATAAAATTACGAGCTCTTTCTCCAAATTTTTTCAAATCATCTTTCGGCATATTACATATTTCTATTAATTTATCCCTTAACCCTTCTATGGTATCAGAATCTGCATAAAATATATAAGAATCATACTCTTCTGTCATACATCCAAGTCGAAACATAACTATTGGAGTTCCAGAGGCTAAATATTCTATAGTTTTTGATGGGAAAGAATATCTTGTGTACTCTTCATTCGCATGACGGGGATTTACTAAAACGGTCGCTTTCTTTTGCCAAGAAATTACTTCACTTCTTGATAACAGTCCCAAATATTGAATTCTATAATCCTTTTTAGAATAATCCTTTATAATATCAACACTATCACCCTTTCCACAAATAAATAATCGATATTCATCTCCCTTAATTTGAATAAAAGCTTCTATGAGATCTAAAATTCCATATCTTTTATCCAAATGCCCACCATAAAAAATCAGCTTATTTTTATCTTTCTCCACCTCATAATTTATCATTGGAGGTTGGTAAATTCCTTCCATTACAGTCCATGGTTTATTCCCTATGGATAAACGCTCCACCATATGAGCACTCAGCAAAGTAAAAGAATCAAATTTATTAAGACACCAATTTATTATATGCCTATCTAATTTTTTCAGAAATAGGTATAAGCTATTTCGATTACTAGACATATATTCTGGCAAATCAGGAACAATTAAATTTAAATGTTTTATATGTTTTCTCAAAGTCACTGCTGCAAGCATAAAAGGAGTATGCACCTCATATACAATAACATAATTATCATTCGATCTATTAAGGTACTGCTTTAACTCTTTTCGAGAACGCCAAAAACGAGAAAACAAATTTATCACAGGAAGATTCAAACCGCCAATATAAACATATTTTTTAATCCCAATATAATCAATCTCACGCCGATCAAATTTAATTTTTCGCACTTTAGGAAAACAAGATACACTCCAACCAGAAATGACACATAAATCATTATTACAAGAATATAATCCTTGCAATAATGAATTCTGTAAAGTATTGCCAGCAACATCCACAGAAGATCCCATTGCTAACAATTCTTTATTCAAAACTTCAGGACGAGAAGAGCCTAAAAATATAAGATTCATAGGATATTATTATTTTTAGTTATCAAATATTTTTTCTAGTTTTCCATACGTATTTGCATATGAAAATTTATTCTTTGCATATTTATAAGAATAATCAACATATTGCTTTCTTAAGAACGGATCCGCAAGTGCTTTCAACCCATCAACAATTGACTCAACGTCACTATCTGGAATCAATATACCTCCTAATCCTCCATGTATAATTTCAGGATTACCCCCAATATTTGTTACAATGGCAGCACAATGCATATTTACAGCTTCGAGTAAAGCTATTGAATGATTTTCATGTAAAGTTGCAAACAAAAAAATATCAGTGTCCATAAGAATATTATTCACATCATCTCTTGCTCCTGTTAAAATAATCGTTTTGTTTGCTATCTGTTGTGCACATTGCTCCTTATATTGTTCCAAATATTCTCCTACTCCTACTATGATAAAAACAAAACAAGGATTACTCAACTGCTTGATAGCATCTAGAATATATTGATGCCCTTTATCTTTATGGACTCTCCCTACTATAGAAACAATTATTTTATCATTTGGTATATTAAACTCATGACGAATCAATCCCTTCTTAACAGATTTGTAATCAATATTTGGAAATGTATTATAAACAACACCCGCATTACATCCTTTTCGAGCATACTTAAGAGCCTTAATGGACTTTTGGGCTGCTTCACATACTGTAAATACTTTATCTGCTAAAAAAACTTCAATGGGCTCACACAAATATTTAATAATCCAAGTTCTTAAATTTCTCTCTTTTTTATCCCAAAAGGAACCATGAACACTAAGTACTATTTTATCCACATTGGAAAGTTTAGCAGCTATAGTCATCAAAAAACCCACATATTCAAGACCACAAATATAAATAATGTCAGCATGTAATTTATTAATTGCTTTCCTATATTTTATTATAAATTTTATCGCCTTTATAGGATTTACTCCACATGCTTCCCGTTGTAAAAGTCGAACAAAATCATACTTGTAACCTAAATTCTCTTCAATTCCAATAAGTACAGCCTTAGGTCCTCCTATAAGATATCCTTGGTCATGTAAAATAATTCTTTTTCTCATATATTACCTATAATATTTCATCAAATTAGTTTTTGGCTATAAATATTAAGACTATTATTGCTTCAACATTATAGAGATTATCAGGCAAAAGATCTTAAAAGATAATCATAACATCTTTGCCTTTCCAATTCTAAAATTTTATCTACAGAGTTATAATTTATAGAATTATGTAACATGTGTATATTATTATTCAATTCATCTATTGAATAAATAATCCTATCCAATAACCCTAATTTTTTCAGTAAGGATTCTATTCTAGTAAACTTCTCTTTATTAGCACATAATGCGACGAAATTTTTTTTAAATATTACACAAAAAGCAACACCGTGAAATGAATCTGTAACAACAAATTTTGAATTATAAATATTATTCAACCAAGAAATAGGAGAAGCGCACAAACGTCTCGTAATAAAATTTTCTTTTTTCAAAGGTAAATGTAATTCCCTTGATATAGTTAACTTTATAGCTTTAACATTAGAAGAATTATTAAATATAAAACAGAATATCTCATTTTTATTACGGCCCTTTCTTTTGATAAAATTAAAAAAATCACCATAAATAAGTGTTGGATCTAACAACTGAGTAGCATCTACCTGAAACACGTTATTCAAAATTTCCAAACCACTATCTTCTCTAACTGAAATAGCTTGAAATCTCTTAAGAAGATTTTTAACTTGCATAGTATATATTCCCTCTTCAGACCAAGATCTTTTACCAAAACTCGAAGACAAAGCTACTAATCTATTATGTGCAAAATCTCCAAAAAATGAAGGAGCCAAGTAAGAAGTTATATCTCTATTCCAAACTTGATCACTCCCAATTACTGTAAAATCCGAATTCGGAATCTTATTAATATCTAATGTTGTCATTTTCTTTGTAAGCCTTGAAAAAAAACATCTCTTAAACTTCCAGAATTGGATATGAGATATCAGATTCGTATATTCTTTAATATGTTTAAATTTATCTACTGCTTTTTTATGAATTAAGTTAATAACCGTAACATCGTGTCCAAAACTCTCCAATAATCTACAGGTTGCATAAGTTTGAAAAACAGCCCCATAACTATTACCCCAATGTATTGTCAATAAATTTATTTTTGCCATATTTATCAGATTTAATTTGAATTTCTAATTTTTTTGTATGCAGTACTTTACTTGCGAATTCCACATAAATAGGAAATTTTTCATCGGCCGCTTCATCTTTCCACATAAATATTATATAGCTTTGTGCACAGATATAAGTTCTTAAGCAACTATACCCAGTCATAAACAATAAAAGATCTCTCTTTCTAACATCAATAGTATACTGATCCACACCTACCAATCTAAAAGAATATTCAAATATTTTTAAACAAAACCCATAAAATAAAGAAAGTGAAGGATTATCGAAAGTACAACCTAAACTATTTGTAACCTTTTTGAAAATTAAATCTCTATTTTTTTTATTCATCTCTGCTATTCGAATTAACTCAATAGCATTACCATATTTTATTTTTAAATATACTTTCAATATAACGCCTTTAATTTCCTCTTTTTTTAAAGAAGAAGTCCTATATTGAAAATTTAATTGATCTGCAGATAAAATAATTCTATCACCTGTATCGGTAAGAAAATCTATTTTCTCAACCAATGAAGATATACTATTCTTTTTACAAGAACTATTGTTATAAACAGCAGCACCTACTGTACCTGGTAATAATGTGAGATATTCAAATCCACATATACCTTTTTTTACACATTGTTTTGCGAGACGAATAACACTTACTCCACAATCACAAACTAACTCCTCTTTTTTTTCTTCTATAGTATTACAATATTTTGTTGCTACTATAATATAAGGATTATAATCATTTAAGAAATACAAATTTGAAGTATGACCAACTAAATCAAACTTTATATTATTTCGATATAAGAATGTACATATAGAACAAAGTTCATAGACATCTTTGGGAATTACAAAATACTTAACAACTCCTCCTCTATGAATCCAAGTTATTCTTTTTAAATCAACATCCAATTCATAGGAAATTTTCATTTGTTTTAAATATGCATCTATCATAAATTATTCAATTACATTATCCTTACTTTTTATTATCAAGCACCAAATCAGGAATAAGAATTTACGATAATCAATGTATAAATCCATTTTATTCTTTCGGCTTTAATCCAATAGCCCTATCGTATTGTACATTTTGTAAATAATAAACTTCACTATGTGTAGATACCAATAAAAAGAAAGATATAAGCCATAAATCCGTAACAAAAACGAAGAAAAATTGATATATACTATACATTACTCCAAATGTAAAAAAAATCAAATACATTTTATCCTTATACCGTATATACCGCTTTAATTGACATCTCATGAAATAAATTAGAATATAAACATAAATGGCAAGAGCAGGGAATCCAGAATTTGCAAAAAGTTCTGTATAAGAACAATGAGAAAATAAATGATCTGCCTGCTGCCTTGCAAATCCTCCAGGACCAAGGCCTAATATAGGGTGTTCACATCCTATATTAACAGCCTCTTTTATTAAAAGGACTCTAACATCTTCTTCATATGAATTTTCATTGCGTACACTCAAATAACTATTATTGTATACATTAGAGATAGACTCGTTAAAAAACAAAAAAGCAATAATTACAATACAAATAGAGATCATTTTCGTTACAACTTTTGAATTCTGAAAATATCGAATCCACAATAAAATTGACAATGTAGGAATTTGAATTATCAATACTTGCCTAGATGCTGCAATAATAGCTATATAAAAAGACAGAGGTATCATTACTAAAAATAATAAAGAAAACATTCTTTTCAATCTTTTATTCACAATAATTACCCCTACCACATATAATGAAATTGTTGCATAAAACAAATAATAAGCTAATGTGTTTGCATTTATCCTATCATCATCAGCCCTAGCCGAAGAGATATCATAACTCAAAGACAATATATTATTTTGGACATATATCATAGCCTCTACCAAGAGCAATATATATACTAAATATATCCATGGAAGTAATTTTTGATTATAAGCCAAATTAGAAACAATAAAGCAAAGTAAAATACATCCTAACATAGGACTAATATGAACTAAAGATCCATCCACATCCTGTGAAGTAAAAATTGTAAACAACATCCATAAATATAGCAATAGAATCATTTTTAAATATCTATTCCTCGCAAAAGAATTTTTATTATAAAAAAAACTCCCTAAAAAGGAAAGAGGAATTGCCACATATAATGCGATCACATTTAAAGCCTCATTTCTACTAACACATACAGCAAAAGCAATTAATAATATACATAAATAATTTAACCACATAACAATACCAGAACTTCTCAATAATATGATATTTATTAATTTAGTAGATGACAAAAATTAAAATTCTATTGTTAAATATCTA
>ULYM01023310.1_pt1 | contig 10768 bp, 9 predicted proteins | sample 1962141 | NCBI WGS metagenome assembly ULYM01 (sample SAMEA4835862, study PRJEB28245) | human gut metagenome | biome: gut microbiome; material: fecal sample | place: Denmark | collected 2008
GCAAAAATCGACTGGTGGATCGAACACCCCGCCGAACGCGCCGAGTGGAGCAAAAAGTACGCCGATTTCGCCGTCAAGGACTTCGGGCAGACGCACTGTATGCAGGAAATGGAGCGTATGTTCGTCGAAACCGTCGAGCGGTTCGGGAAGAACGCGCCGAAAGACTGAACGAATTTTCAAACGGTATCCTAACGGAAGTTTCGATGCCGTTTTTTTCGTTCGGGCGAAACGCGCGTTGCCTCTCGGGGCGGGAGAGAAGAGCCGCCGAAGCGATAAAACAGACTTGATTTAGGGCTTAGTAGCGCCGGAAATCGGCTTTTAGGGCGCTTCCTGCGGGGTAAAAAGTCGATTGCGAAAATTTTTTGTCAAAACCGCGTTAAAATCGTTGCTTTTTTATTTCGTTTGTGCTATTATAGTATGGCTGATTTTGAGGCGGTGTAGCTCAGTTGGCTAGAGCATTCGGTTCATACCCGACAGGTCGTTAGTTCGAATCTAATCGCCGCCACCACCTAATTGGCCCATTGGTCTAGTGGTTAGGACACCACCCTTTCACGGTGGTAATATGGGTTCGAATCCCGTATGGGTCACCATCTGCTAACAAATCCGAACACCCTTGTTCGGATTTGTTTTTTATAAACTCTCCGAGTTCGGAACTCTCTATATCTTCAAATGTAATTCTTTCTTCGCCGTCCTTATAGTTGCAAGTGATTATCGCATAATCATCAAAGAGATAAATAGTGTTTACAAAACCGTCAATTAAAGTTTGTTTTCCTTTCTGCGTGGACAAATCTAACTTTCTGAATTTCGTCAAGCCGAAGTGTATCTGTTCTCTTGTGAGAATAGGTCTTTTTATTTGTTCGTGCGCTATTTCTATCTCTAATTCTTTCTTGCGGTTTTCCAAATCTGAGAGCCGTTTTTTCGTACTTTCGAGAACGATACCTTGCTGTATAGCGTTCAACATGTTTTCGATACCGCTTTCCACGTCGGCTAATTGCTGTTGAAGTGCGGGCAAAATCGTACTGCTTTGCATTTGCAAATCATAGAGTTTGTAAGACAACTGTTCCATTAAATCGTCGTCCATAATCTTTTCCACGACTGCTTTAATAACAGCGTTTTCGATTAAATCTTTGTTTATCGCTTTTTTGTCGCAGGTGTGCGTTTTCTTTGCGTTAGCGCACTTGTAGTAATGGTAAACCGTGCCTTTCTTGCCCGTGCCGCTGTCGCCAAGCATCATAGCCTTGCACTTGCCGCAGAATAAATGAGTAGTCAAAAGATACTCATCTTCCGCTTTATGAATAGCGGGCGCACGTGTGTTTACGGCGATACGCTTTTGCACTTTCTCGAATAAGTCTTTATCGATTATGGCAGGAATACCGTTTTCGATAACTATTTCTTTGAAACGATATTCGCCTATGTACTTGCGGTTGGAGAGCATACGCCGCACGTTATTATAACCGAGCGGTTTTGTGTACGGTTTCTTGCCGGGCTTCTTTTTCATACGCACGGTCATACCTACGCCGCGAGCATTCATGTCGGCAATAATTGTTTTAATCATTTCGCCGTCGGCAAACCTTTGAAATATCTCACGCACAAACGGGGCTTTGCTTTCATCTATCTGTAAATGCTGTTCGTCATCAAGATAATATCCGAGCGGAGTGATACCGCCATTTGACATAGCCTTTAACGCATTGTCTGTCATTCCGCGAGTTACCTTTTCGGCAAGCTCGACGGAGTAGTATTCTGCATAGCCCTCCAAGACCGATTCCAAGATAATACCTTCAGCACCTTCGGATATACTTTCCTTTGCGGACACTACGCGAACACCGTTCTTTTTTAATACATTTTTGTAGTATGCACTGTCAAAACGGTTACGGGCGAAACGATCTAACTTCCAAACGATAATTACGTCGAAGATACGCTTTGCGCTGTCTTTTATCATCTTCTGAAAGTTTGGACGATTGTCCGTCTTCGCCGATAAAGCGCGGTCAATATAACTGCCAACCACTTGAATATCGTTGTACTCGGCATACTGCATACAGTCGCGCAACTGTCCTTCGATACTTTCTTCTCTTTGGTTGTCGCTCGAATATCTCGCATAAATTACGGCTTTCATTTTATACTCCTAAATTGTTTTCATATTTAGACCACTTCTGCATAAAGTCGCTTGCTGTATCAACTAACCATTTCCCATTTTCATAACGTCCGACGTAACCACTACAAACATACTGCGGATATTTGTACCAATCGTCGCCAATGGATTTTAAGGCTTTCTTTACATTGCTAAAGGTACGGCTTTCGGGTGTAAGATGTTTGAATGAACAAATTCTGTCAATAAATCCACTCATTGCAAATGCTTGACGAGAATGGAAATAGTCTTGTAATTGCAAATTGGGCAAAATAATAATCCTTGCATCAAAGGTAAAAGCTTCACATGGGGATGTTTTTAATTTCTTAGAAATGTATTGTGAAAACATAGCCGATATGTAACCACTCAAAAGCGGCAATACCTTTTCGATACGATTTTGGAAGTCCTCACTATGTTCTATTTGCTCTTTATTTATAAGTAACGAAATCTCGTCTTTGAACGAATAAGCAAATGTTACATAAGGACAATACTTCTTAATGTTTTCCATTACTCGTTTCATTGCTAAATGGAAATCAGATAAAAATAGTTCTTCATGGTTCTTAAATCTTGCTGTCAAGCCTTTTCCGTCTAATCTAACAACCACACTTTCATCAATCCCGACAGAAGGCACTTGCATAGACACTTCGTATTTCTCTAACTTTTCATACATAGCTAAAGCATAGCTATAAGAATAATTAGGATAAATTGTCTTTTGTAAGGAATCACTCATATCATTCTTCTCGATAGTTTAACATAATAATGTTGACAGATATAGTCATAATAAAAAATTAATTCTTACTTTCTTCCAATAACTTTAACAATGCGTCTTTGAGTTTTGCATTGACGGAAGAATTAGGATCAAAGCACATTTCGACAAACTCTTTCATTTGCGGATTATTTGCAATTGATTGAGGATTGTAATCGTAGAGCTTGCCTTGCGGTCTATCAGTTCTACCTAAAAGATAGTCCGTTGATACATCAAAGTAATCCGCATACTTTAAGAGTATAGGATACGACGGCAGATTGATTGCCGTTTCATACCGGGCAATCAATGGTTGCTTTACATCCAATTCTTGCGAGAGCTTGGCTTGTGATAGCCTTGCGCTCTCCCGTAATGTTCTAAACCTTTGAGCAATAATATCTTTATCCATAAGCCACCTTATAATCGTTTTCAAATATTATATAACAAATAAAAAATCTTGTCAATACTTTGAAATAATTATCTTAATACGATTAAAGTATTATTCGACAAAACTTCTTATAAATCGCAAACATTTGTTTTGAAAATCTATTGACTTTGTACTGTCATAGTGATAAAATACATAGCATACCACAGTAGTGTAATGAGTGGTATTGTACCCTTTTGAAAGGGTGTGCCGAACGAATAACGGTTAAGAGTTCGGCAGATTCCGCAATGAGCGATTGCTCATAGGATGCGGAAGGTTTTGGGCGATATAATCGCCCGTGCCTTAGCTTACGGATAGTGCGTAGGTTTTGTTTTTGTACGCAAAATTCGTGAGCCGTGATAGGCTTTTATAAGTGTACAATTTTTTTAGACAACGAGGTATCTTTTGAGCTAAAATACTACTTACAATTCAATAGAATGATCAACCATCATAGAGCAATTAAAGGTTGCTAAATACGGTTAGAAGTCGGTGATTACGGTAAAAGTATCAGCGGCTTTTTTGTGTCCTTTTTCAGCTATCTACCACCCTTTGCGTGGACGAGATAAATATAAAATCACGGAGGAAATCATTATGACTATCAGACCACCATAGTACCGTATATCGGTATGGCGAGGTACGCAAGTGGCAAGCCACTTGCCGCGCTTGCGCTTGCCTCGTTAGGGGAAATTCTTTCCCCTAATACCCTTTGTTTGTCTGCGGACGAACAACTACTATCATAAAAATTTTGGAGGTAAAAACTATCGGAAAGAAAGTAAACAGAACAAGACCATACGCCTATTCTTTTAGAGTATCGGAAGAAGAAAAACGGCTGTTAGACGAGAAAGTTACGGCAAGCGGACTGAACAGAACGGACTACCTTATTAGGGCATTGTTGGATAAACCTATCGTCAGTATCGAAAGCGGAAACGAGATTTTAGCGGAGTTGAAACGGCAAGGAAATAACCTTAATCAAGCCGTGAAAAATAACTACTTCGGGGACATAACCGAGCAAGAATTGTTATCTGTTGTGGACGATTGCAAGAGCCTTTATAGGCGTTTATCTTCCGCTATCGGGGGAAGTTAAAATGCCGTTATTCAAAGGACTGTCGAGCAAGAGTACGCCGAGAAAAGCAATAGACTACATAACCCGCGAAGATAAAGCGGCGTTTGTAAGCGTAAGAAATTTATTCGAGGACGAAGATTATGCCGAGCAGTTTGCGGACACTATACGGCGGTTCGGGAAAGGCAAAAAGTTTGACGAGCGCAAGTATTATCACTTCAAATTGTCGTGCGCGCGGAAAGATAACGTAAGCCCCGAACAAGCACATTTGTATGCGCAGGAGTTAGCGGCTATTCTATTCCCCGACGACGAGTGCGTTATTGCTACTCACACCGACACCAAGACGGTACACAGTCATATTATCGTAAACGCCGTAAACCCTATTACGGGCAAAAAGTTAAGAATTACGGAGAGCGATTATACGAGAATGAAAGACGAAGCTAACCGTTTAGGCAGTGAGTTCGGGTACTCTACTATTGACTTTCGTAAGAAAGCGCAGAACAAGCGGACGACGGAAGAAAGCCATATCATTCTAAAAGGCGGTACGTCGTGGAAAGAAGATTTACGGGAAGTCATTGAGGAAGCGAAAAGAGTATCGTCCACGCAGGAAGAATTTATATCGCACCTTGCATTGTACAGCGTATCAGTTACGCGAAGTAAGACGGAATATTCCTTCCTGCATCCGCAAAAGAAGAAAGCTATCCGGGGGCTTAAACTCGGAAACAACTATACAAAAAAGGAGATTGATATTGTCATTGAACAGAATAGACACGGGCGAAGCGGCAACCCCACTCGCACAATTACAGGAGATGAACGAACAAAAACGAACGGACTTGGAAAGTTCGTTACTGAAAGAAGCGTTGGCGATCTCGAACGACAAATGCAACAGCTTAATAGACAAGCAGAATACGCTCATCAAGGACTTGACTACGAAAGTGAGAGTATTAGAGAGCGAGAACGATTACAACGCGAACAGGCTGAGCGAGAGCGTATCGAACGCAGTCAAAGAGATAAGGAACTTGCAAGCAGAAACGCGCAGCCTGAACAATCGGGTAGCGACGGAAACAAGTCAGGCAATAAAAAGAACAACAACTACTTTGGAAAGTGAGTTGCGTAAGACCATACAAACGCAGTCTGCCGAAGTTTTTGCGGAAGTTAAGAAAGAAGTTGACGAGAGCAAGAAACTTTTGGAGTCCACGCGCGAAGAATTGAGAGTTGAGCGCGGATTCCGCAAGTTTTTGTTTTGGGCAACGCCTATACTCTTGCTTGCGCAGACTATCGCCATAATTTTGACGGCGTTATAAAAATTGAATAACTGCTTATAAGGAGGAAAGTGCTAACAGTTAATGTCAAGACGGAAAAAGAACACCACAGGGATACCCGACTTTGAAATCGATTCTCTTGCAAGAGCATTATTACCCGCTATACAAGCCTACTTTGAAACCGAAGAAGGACAAAGAGAGTTTGCGGCGTGGCAAGCCGAAAGGCGACAATCACAACTGAATAAAAAACTTAATAACAAAGTATCCCGTTAAATCGTATAGGGATAGCCGTTGAAAAAGACGGAACACGGAAACCGCCGAAGTTGAGCGGTATATAAATGATAGAGTTACATAAACATAATGTAGAAAGGTTGCGCCGAATATCATAAACCTAAACAACGGCATAAAGGGCTTACATTATACTCGTAAGCCCTTTATTTCTTTTTTAAAACAATCACATTTAAAGAAATTGTTATTTTGTCTAAACTTAAACACGCAATATTATCAATATTGTTATGACTAGTCATAGGAGTCATATAGAATAAATGCTGTAACGATGTTTTGCTTAACGTTTTCTCAGTTTCAATTCGTTTAGTGGAAACAATTGAATAATGCTCAGTCAAATTTTCTAATACTTCGTCCTCTTTTTGATATTCTTTTAGCCCTAAAGAATTTCTTAGTTCTTTTAAGTATTCACTCGTTGGAACTATTTTTATTATAAGTCCATTATCCTTTAATACTCTACTAACTTCTTTCGAGTTTATGGGTGATAAAAAATTCAAAACTATATCAAATACATTATCTGTAAAAGGTAAATTATATAAATCACAGCAAATAGGTAAAATATCGTTAGCTAAATAATCTGTTGCCAAACTTATTGCATCATATGACAAATCTATACCAATCGAAGAATGTGTTTGATTGCCTTTAATTTTTTTTAAATGGGAACATTCGCCAGCCCCTAAATCAAGAATCTGAATGTTATTTCCAACATCAAAAATAATATCTTTAATGTATTCATGAACTTCCAAATAAAATTCTTCATTAATAAATAATCTGCGGTTTATAAATAAATTCTTAGTGTAAATTTCGTCAATTTTTTTTTGATATTTTTTGTGTAGCAAAACAACTCCCTTTTTAGAAATATCAAAAAGATGATGATGCTCACACATCAAACTATTTTCTTGAAGACATAATTGGGATTCACATATAGGGCATCTAAACAAATGTATGTTTTTTATCAATAGATTTTTGATTAATTCTTTTTTGCCTTGCATTCTTTTCCCTCAAACAAGATTGTTTAGTAATATTTCTAATGTATACTTAGAATGGATGCAAAAAGCCTCATCAATTGCATTTAAATTACCAAATAAATCGTGGCTTTGCATTGCGCATCCACCGCCACAAATATAAATTGCCGGACAATTCAAACATTTATCTTTATTAACTGTTAGATTATTCTGCCACTCGCGGAATATTTGCGTTTGTATTATATCGCTAAAAGAATTATGAAATATTATATCACATTCTATTCTATCTGTCAATAGTTTCATCAAAAGTTTCACGCGGTTTTTTATCCCGATTATTGGATGCGGTTTAAACCACTCGAATAATGAAACAAAAAATATTATTTATGACTATTGCAGTGTTCGGATAATTAACATTCGGGTCACCAAACAAGTTAAAGGCGAACCCGTTTCCTTTAGGAGACGGATTCGCCTTTATCATATACTTCAGAAAGACTTATTAAACGAAAAACGGCGTGCGAGAGTTTATCTCACACGCCGCTTTTGCTTTGTAACCACCGTTTTTCAAATACGGCGATTTTGTCGCCTATATATTAGCGACATCCTTTTGTTCGTCAAAAGAATTATTCATTAGTAATTTTTTATTATTAAGTTGTAATTTTTGCCTTTCGGCTTGCCATATTTCAAATGCTTTTATGTTCTCTTCCTTTTCATAAAATTTGCGGATCGCGTTTAATAATGTTCGCGAAACAATATTAAAATTGCTTTCCGTCATACCCGTAGTGTTTTTTCGCTTTCTCGTGCTTTTCCCCTCCGATAGAGTTATTCGTTAAATTTCATATTCAGTTTTCTTTTCATTTTTATGGCTCCTTTTTCTAAATTTTTCTCAGCCTCGCATGAATGCGATTTAAAAACAGGTCGGTCTTACTTTTTACTACTTTCATCTCGGTATCATACCTTCTCTTAAAATGCCGACGCTTACGTTTCCGTTCGGCAAGTTTTATTTTACTTGCCTTTAAATTTGTTGCTTGAAGTTGCTCGGGAGTGCTTTTGCTCCCGTGCTTGTTCTTGACGACGACTTGCCGCCTGTTGTGCAGTAGCGAGTTCTTCGGGCGCGTATTCAAGCAAAGTTTTCAATAACTTTACCGCACCTTCATTTGTCATTGCCGTTTTTTCGTGCTTTTTAAGTTCCGCATATAAATCGCCGTTATCTTTGGCGAGAATATCGTTTTTGCGTTGCAATTCTCCGTTTTTCGTGCGTAACGCGATAATTTCCGTTTCTTTTTTCTTTCCGGAAAACGGAATCTTTTCGGACTTTGCCGATTCGTAACTTTCAAGCAATTCTTTCACAGGTTTTACGGCAGCTTGCGCTTCTTCCGATTCGCGGATCTTCGCTTCGGCGGCTTCGGTCATCTTTTTCGTTTTGTAAGCAACTGTATCCAAGTGTTTCGCCGTGCTTCTTTCTTTTCCGCGCTCCAAACCGTATTTCTTTCCGACAGCTTCGTAAAAATCCGTCTGCAAATCGCGTAATGCGGTTCGGTCGAAAAGTTCTTTCGCGCATAATCTGCCGTTCGTTACGGGCATAAGATTTAAATGTAAATGCGGCGTACTTTCGTCTAAATGGACGACTGCCGATATAATGTTTTCTTCGCCGTAGCGTTCGGAGAAAAAATTCGTGCAATCGGCAAAAAATTGTTCCTGTTGTCCTGCCGTAATTCGTTCGAAGAATTCTTTATCCGAACCTAATATAAACGACGAAATAAGCACCGCGTCGTCTTTGATTTTTCGTTTAGGCGAAAGTTGTTTAATGCGTTCGTCGATAAATGCAAGATACTTTTTCTCATGCGGTACGGTATGGTAATTCAGACGCGTTTTCGATTTGTCGATTTGCGGATTTCGCGCGGACTTGTAATTCTCGTCGCGTTCGTTTTCACGTTCGATTTCCACAACGTCTGCGCGTTTATATTTTTCCATATGGCACACTAAATACGACGTAATTCATCACCTCCGTGGACTCTGTTTTCGATACCTTTTCTAAAAAGGTATAACTCACTATACCAAATCGCTTCGCGTTTGGTGCCGTTCGCCCTTGCAGGGAGCTTTATGTCCATTGAAAAACAACGGCTTCGCCGTAGCGAGACGAACGAAAATTGAAATGTTTTAAATGTGGTTTTTATAACTGTTTTGGATAGAAGATTTGGTTATCGAAGAAATCCTTTCTCTGATTTCCGACGACGAAGTTATCGAAGAACTTTCAGACCGCATATATGAAATGCAAACGGAAGAAAATACAGCGGTAGCGGTCGTGAGAAATCAACTGTCGGAAGTCGAAAAGAAATTAAATAACCTTGCCGAAGCAATTGCTCAGGGCGTGTTTTCTTCGACAACGAAAAAACTGCTCGACGATTTGGAAGAACAAAAAAGCAATCTCGAAGTAGAATTATTCCAAACGCAAATCAATCACCCCGTACTAACGAAAGAACAGATTCAATTTGCCTTGTATAGTTATCGGAAACTCGATTTATCATCGCAAGAAGGAAAACAACAACTGATTGACGGTTTCGTGAACAGTATTTTTCTTTACGACGACCGCTTCCTTATAACCTTCAATTACAAAGGTCAAAGCAAAACCGTTACGTTTGAACAAGTAAATAGTTCGTCTTTAACTTCAAAGGGGTCACCAAAAATAGCCCCACACTTTTGTGTGGGGCTATTTTTTGCGACACGACGAAAGAAAAGACTTTTTTGTTTGCTTTAATGTCATTTCGACCGATTTGTAGGGGCATTCCTCGTCCGTCTGCTCGGTACGAATGTCATTTCGACCGAAGCTTAGCGGCGTAAGCCGTAAGCGGAGTGGAGAAATCCCCCGCGGAAGAAAGGGAGGCTTTATCGGGCTGATATTTTTCTATCGTTGGGGATTTCTCGACTACGGCTATGCCTCCGCTCGAAATGACGGCGGCTTAGTATCGCTCCGCTTGGTTGGCGGGCGAACGAGGAACGCCCTGCTTATGTCGGTAATAGGTGCACTATCTACTTATTAGTCGCTATGCGGTATTTCTGAAAAAAAGTCTATGATAAGGTCGCTGCGGGGAATTCCGACGGGCGGTGAGCGGTTTGCTTGTAATATGTGTGATGAGCCGTCACATTTAAGCGGGTTGTTCTTCCGTATGGGACAAATACAAACAGACAGAATAAATAGTTTATTTTTTATTTAAAGTACTGAAAAGCGTAGCGGCAGATATGTTGGATGATGCGTTATTGATTGAATTGATCAGCTCGCCGTATCTGAAATCTTCTAGTCTTTGCTTGTAGTATTCTTTGTCTTTTTCGCTCATATCGCTGCATTTCAGATAATCATAATAAAGGAGTCTGACTTGAGGAATAATGTTCGGACCTTCTTTTAATTTGAGATAAGACAAGATCGCCGCATATAATAAAAGCAGCGACAAAAAAGGATACGTTTTCCGAAATTCAGGCAACGTATCCTTTATTTTGCGTGACGAGGCGGGTTTTTACCGCGCCGTCGTCCGAAATTTCTATCACTCTGCCGCCGCGATATTCCGTTTTGTAACGGAAAGTCGGGTAAGCGGTGAAGTCCATACTCATACCGTAGCTTAGCGTTATGCCGTTCGAGAGGCGGGTTATCGAATAATTGTTCTTGTGGTCGTGCCCGCAGAAAACCCATTTTGTGAAGTCGGATTGTTCGATCGCGGAGTAAAGTCCGTTTTGCGTTCCGGACGAAACGTTTTCGTTTTTTGCGCCGCTCGTAAGGATATAATCGGCGTTCCCCGCGGCGTATTCGTTATAATAATCGTCGTACTCGGGGATCGGAACGTGCATAAACAAAAGATTGCTTGCCGTCGGGTTTTCGGCTTTGAGCTTTTCTGCGGTCGAGACGTACCGCCCGA
>ULYM01062172.1_pt1 | contig 10621 bp, 4 predicted proteins | sample 1962141 | NCBI WGS metagenome assembly ULYM01 (sample SAMEA4835862, study PRJEB28245) | human gut metagenome | biome: gut microbiome; material: fecal sample | place: Denmark | collected 2008
GATGCTGCAACTGATGCTCTAAAGAAATTCAATGAAGAAAGTAAAAAAAATGCAGATGATACAGCTACATTTATAACTATTACAAGGGACGAGAACCAATCCATTGCTGCGCGACAACTTGCATTAGATAGTTTAAGAAAAATGTATCCAGGTTATTTTGATAACATGAATTTGGAGGCTTTAAAGGTGATAAATCTGACAGAATTAAATAATCAACTTGCAAAAGCGACCAGAGAACGATCAAAAGCACAAGCTGAAGAAAGTATAAAAGAAACAGAAAAAAGTATTAATTCAATTAAACAGCAAATTGACTTTCTAAATAAAAATGCCGTACAGGGGCGTGGTGAAAGATTAATCAGAGCCAATAAGCAACTTCAAGAATTACAAGACAAGTTGGCCGGACAGCATTCTATATTGAATAAAGTAAATTCTGATATAAAAGCCCAGGAAGACGCCGAACGCCGGGCAAAAGAAGAAGCGGAAGCACATGCAAAATCTGTAGAAAAAACCGTAAAATGGTATGAAGAACAAATAAAAACCCTCAAGGAAGCTCAGGAAACATCAACAACAAATAAACAATTCAATGACTATCAAAGACAGATAGACCAGCTTACAAAAGAAAAAGAAACTATAACCGGAGCTTCTAAAGCTACCCAAAAAGCAGAGGAAGAAAGAATCAAAACAATCAAGCAAATTGATGAAGAACTTCTCTTTCTCCGTAAGCAAAACCAGCAAGCCCAAATCGACCTTATGCAGGAAGGTACAGAAAAAGAACTTGCACAAATCCGGTTAGACTATCAGGAAAAGATTGCTGAAATTAAAAAACTTGCTGACGATTGGGCGGCAAAACAAGGCGGAACACTCACGATTGAGCAAACAGTGCAAATTTCTACGTCTTATTCTACTGTAAAACAAAAAAGAGAACAAGACGAATCTGATGTGTACAAAAAACAGACCGATGAATTAAACGAACTTTTAAAACAATATCAGTCATACCAGCAACAACGCCTTGATATAGAAAGAAAATATAATAAAGATATTGAAAAGCTACAAGAAGAACTTGCAAAAACAACAGAAGAAAGCGAAAGAAACAGGCTTGAAGAATCCATCCGGGTAGCAAAAGAAAAAAAGAAAACCGAATTATCCGGACTTGACCTTGAACAATTTCAAAAAGAAATCGACTGGTCATCTGTATTCGGTAATCTTGACAAATTATCTACTGATGCTTTAAAAAAACTCCGGGACAAAATAAAGGAATACCTTTCTACGGTAGATGATTCTATTAGTAAAGAAGATTTTAAAACTGTTGTTGATGCCTTTGAAAACCTTGACGCAACTATTACAAACAGAGAGCCTCTTGAAGAATTAGTAAGCGGATATAGAGATTACAGAAAAGCAGTAGAGGAGGTTACAAAGGCCAAAAAAGAGTTGGATAAAGCTGACAATCCAGAAGCAAAAGAAAGAGCTGTAAAAAATCTTTCCGCTGCTGAGAAGAAAAGAGCTGAATCCCTTAGCAAAATGACACAATCCGTTAATGCAATAGGACAACAGGGTCAGCAAGTAATTTCTGCCGGGAATGATCTTGTAAATATGCTTACTAATTTAGGCATTGAAATCCCTGAATCTATTTCTGGAGCATTAAGCGGATTGGGACAGGTAGTGGATGGATTAGCAGAAATTGATATAACCAAGCCAATGAGTGTTGTAACGGGTGCAATTCATGTATTGGCAGGCGTTACAAAAACAATTGGCAGTATATTCGGGGTAGGATCAGATAACGGAGTAGCACAATATAAGGCGTTAAGAGAACAACTAGAGGCTATAAATGATCTATACAAAAAAATCATTGATAAATCAAAGGAAAAAATTGTATTTGGAGGTGGATTTGCATCGGTAGAGGCAGCGAAAGAAGCTAACGAAGCGCTAGAAAAGCAAATAGAAAATTATAGAAGATTAGCGGAAGTAGGAGGTAAAGCAGGATCAAGTGCAGGCTCACATAGTTATGCTTACCGGGCCAACGAAAGGCTTAAGAAATCATGGAATGATATTTCAAAGTCTATAGGACAAAATATTTCCAGTGTACAACAAATGTATAAATTATCCGGGGAACAGTTAGAGATTATACGAAGAGATTTCCCCGAAGCGTGGAGTAAAATACCTTCTGAAATAACTGAAAATTTAGATGCAATCATTGACTGCAACGATGAAGCCAAGGAACTTGCTAACACATTGCAAGAAGCACTAACTGGCATATCATTCGATAGTTTTTATAATGGATTTATTGATTCACTTTCGGATATGGATGCTTCCTTTGAAGATATGTGTGATGACTTTGAAGGATATTTGCGAAAATCGATTATAGCCGGTCTAATCGCAAGTCAGTACAAGGGAAGAATAGAAAATCTGTATAAAAGTTGGACAGAAGCAGCAGAAAGCGAAAATAAGATTACTGCAAAAGAGGCAGAAAAATTGAGGGATGATTATCAAGATATAATCCAAGATATGATTAAAGACCGGGATAATTTGGCTAAAACTTTTAATTGGGAAAGTTCTCCGGAAGAATTAAAACGCCAAACCGGCACCATATCCGAAACAATTACGGAGAAAACTGCAAATGAATCAATGGGAATATGGAGAGGTTCCTACGATACATTAAAGGCTATCAGCCAGCAGACAACGATATTTCATGAAACATACAAGTCTACAATGGCCACATGCAACTCCATACTGAACACGATAGCGAGGAATACCGGAGAAACGGCGAATAATACTTCCGTCTTGTCTGATATGCACAACACATTGAAAAACATGGACGGAAGACTACGAACAATTGAAAGTGAATCAAGTAAAAGATACGCAAGATGACGGATTTTTATTTTGAATAATTCTAAATAATAATTATATTTGCATCAGTATGTGATGACACATACCACCCAACACCGGACGGCATGGCAGAATATTATATTAATAATACTCCTATTTCCCAATTCGGGATAATTCCAACAAAATCAAATGGCAATATTGCCATTTCTGGATGCTTCAATCTTCCGAAAAGAAAAGGGACTACTTACTACGATTGGGTTACAGACAACAGCGTGGAGCCTTATGTGGAGAGTGAAGATATGGATTTTGACAGCCGGGATATTTCAATAACAGGAAATATCGTGTCTGATTCTGACTCTTCTCTTCCTTTAATAAATGATTTCATGAACGAGTTGCCGGAGTTATTTACGTTGTCATGCAAATGGGGAAGCTGGAGTGTAAAATGCAAAAGTACGACCATCGAAACCTTTACAAAATCGGCTTGCAAAATAACGATTAAATTCATAGAACCTCTTGTTAATTTATCTGGGACACTCCCCTCTCCCACCGAAAACGGGGAGATTGACGGATACAAATGGACTTCTTTCGGATTATATCTGAAAGAAATATCAAACTATCAGGGAATCGGTGCGCCAAAATCGTTGAGCACAACCCAAAATCCGTCTTATTCACTTTATTCAAAAGGAGGGCAAGAGAAGACGGAGATAACCGTTTCCGGTATGATAATAGCTGAAAATACAGAGCAATTCAAGGAGAGAATCAAATCATTATATGCCCTATTTGGGAAAGCCGGAATAAGAACTATCAATTACAGAGAAAGAGAGATTAAATGTTTTTGCACGAATGGATTTTCTGTACAAAACGTTTTTTCTATCGGGAAAGTATACGCTGATTTCAGTTGCAAATTAATCGTAATATCGAATGAAAGGATATAGCATATATAGAGATAATACCGTTATTTACGAATTTGTCGTTGATGATACCATCTCGAAGTCATTAAGCGGAAATAAATATGTTTCGTTCACTATTTCGTCAAAGAATGATCTTGACTTAAAGATAGGCGACTATGTTTTAGTCGGGAATGAAAAGTACGAGATTTTCGAGCCTATTGATATAGAGGAAAGTAACGGAGTGTTTACCTATCCGCTTACGTTCTATTTTCAAGGATATAAGCTGAACAATTCCATCATGACGGACGAAGGAGCGACAACATTTGCCTACCATGGAGAGGTCAGCGACTTCATGACATTGCTGATTGATTCCTTGAACGAGGACTATCCGGAATTTACCCTTGGAACCATTCAGAACGGAAGTATCCTTGATTTGAGTTTTGATAATAGTAATTGTATGGCCGCACTTCAAACGGTATGCGAGAATGCCAAAATGGAGTGGGATATTACGGGCACTATCATAACCGTAAAGAGCAGAATCGGAGAAGAGACTGACCATGTATTTGAATATGGGAGGAACAAAGGTAGCTATTCAGTAAAACTCGCAAAGGTCGCAAACGCTTCCATTACCACACGAATGATAGGTAAAGGAGGTACATTAAATCTGCCTGCCGACTATGTTTCTCCGGATAGCCCCAAGCGGTTGAATCTGGGCAACGAAGTTCTTGAAAAGAATGTAAACAAATACGGCAAAATTACGGGTGTATATATTAATGAAAACATCTATCCACGCCTGATTAACAAGACGGTGTTAGGTGTAACGATACCGGATAATATTGAAGAAGCCGGAAGCTGGAAGATAAAACTCGATATTCCTTTCAACTTATCTGATTATTATGCAGACAACGAGGTTCCGGTTGTAAAATTTCAGACAGGAGATTTAACCGGGTTGGACTTTGAGATAGTGAAAAACAGCTGGAACAATACCGACAAGACGCTTTCAATTATCGTAAAAGAGGAAGAAGACGGGTATTATCTTCCGAATGCAAACAGACAGCCACGTGTCGGAGACGTGTTTGTCCTCCTTAACATCAATATGCCGCAATCTTACATAGATGAAGCAACACAGGAATTGAGGGAGGCAACACAAAATGAGCTGAACAAAAAGTGTGAACCGCAATACGCCCCGTCTCTATCAGTTCAAAAACACTATATCAAGAAGAAAGGAATATTACTGAATATCGGTGATGGAATTACCGTAAAAATAGGCGGCCGGAATATCACGACAAGAATTATCGGTACTACTGAAACAAGCGATGATATAAGGGTTGAATTGGGCGACCAGATGCTTTATACCTACGACACTAAGGTAAATAATACAATAGAGCAGATACAATTCACCTTAAAGCAGCTTATCAATATAGATGATATAAAAAGGCTCTTCTATAACCTTATCAATGCGTGGTATCCGAAGTGGTTCAATCAAAAGTTACATAAAGACGCGGACGTTGAATTTAATTCTGTGAAAGCGGCTGAATTAGTCCAATCCGACAATTTCTCATCCAAGAATTTCACCTCCGGAGCGTTTGGTAGCGGACACAGAATAAAAGACGGGAATGCTGAGTTTCAGAATCTGACGGTAAGGGGGCAGTTCAGTGTGTTTGAGTTTCTGATACAGCAGGTAAAGGCAATCGGCGGGAAGTTTTGTGTCTCTCCGGCAGCTATAAAGACGGGAAGTGTAGAGGAGACAGAGAATGGGTACAAGTGCTTTTTCAATACTGACAGTGGGACGATAATGAATCCTTTCGTAGTGGGCGACCAAGCTTTTCACCAAGTTTTTGACGGGCAGAAAATGAAAAGGTATTGGCGTCTTGTCACGGAGGTAGGCGCGGATTACTTTGTCTTGTCAAAAACGGATTGTGAGGAGAATAGCGGCATTCCGGAGGCTGATGAAGAAATAGTATTATTAGGAAACCGGACAGACATAAACCGCCAATCCGCGATAATGATTTCGGCGTATGACAACAATTCGCCTTACATTGCTTTCTATGCTGGGATAAACTCCTATTCTTTTGAAGGGAAAGAACCGATGCGGACGGGTAATTTGAATGGCATAGTGGATGAAGATTTCGGGCAGTTGACAGGATTCGGATTGTATTGTCAGAACGTTTACATGAAAGGGGTGTTCAGACTGATGTCTGGTAAAACGGTGGAAGAGTCCATCGGAGACGTGCAGAGTAATCTGGACAACCTACAGGTAGGAGAAACCAATCTCCTTGACAATAGTAACAAGGGATGGAAGAATAGTGATTATCTAACAGCGACAATTTACTTAGGAGATTACAAACCCAAAGAAGGAGAAGAATGTACAATTGTTATTAAAGGGAAATTAGGAACTGATAAAAAATATTTTGGCATATTTAATTCAGGTGGTTCGGCTAGGTTACTTAACATTTTCCCAAATGAGTTTAATTCAGATAATATTGCAATAGAAACATTTAAGTGGACATTAGTAAATGGATCATATATTGCTGCTAATAAATTCATTAATATATATGCATGCGAATCAAGTGTAGTTGCAGAATCTGAAATAGAGTGGGTAAAACTAGTATTAGGCAATAAAACTTCGCTATTGTGGACTCCCTCCATTAACGACCAAAAACAGCACGCCATAGATGTAGCGGCAGCCGAGGCAGCCTTGGCAGAAACAAGGGCCAATGCTTACGCAGACGGTATTGTAACAGAGGCGGAGCAGAACGCAATAAACGAGGCGCAGGCGAGATTGGATGCGTTACAAATCGGCTCCGTAAATCTCATTTCAAAAAAAATGATGTTGAAGTGGAATGAGAAGAACAAGGATATTGCAGTTTGGGGGCAAGATGCAGACGGGGTGTATCTCAGGATAAATGAAGCACTACTGCATAAAAATTGGGCGGGCAGCAATGAAATTGCTAATCCGGTATTTGATTTGCAATTCAAACCCGATACACAGTATGTATTATCTGTTGAATGGAAACTTGCAGCAGTACAAAATTACGATGGACTTGCTTTCAGGATATTTTACACTGATGGAACGGCAGAATGGCATGGATTAGCAGGAACAATAATCACAAAAACAATCGCCAGATTAATTACGAAAGCCGGGAAAACAGTGCAGAAAATATCTGCGTCATACGGAAGCAGTAAAGCCAATACACTAATCTACAATATCTCCCTAATCGAAGGCAATAAACCCTTGCAAGGCTTCCCCGTTGCAGAAGAAGATCAGACCGGAGCAAATAATGTGAATCTGGCGGATGGGACGAAGGAATTTACTGTTACAGGTGGGACAGGAAACTGGGTACGTAAGGAATTATATGTATCTAAAATAAAGCCCAACACGGTATATTACGTAAATGCAGGTAATATTCAGAATTTAGCAGGTACTCCTAGTAAATATACTTTTGTATTGTATGATAAAGATATAACTGCTGCGCTATGTCCAATGTTAAATGCAGATAAGAATGGAGGTTTTTTAATTACATATAATAATTTCACTGAACAAGAAGGATTATTACTATGTTATGCCGGTGTTAGCGGATCAACCGCCGGTAACTCTGTAAAATTTACCGAAGTAATGCTAGTCGAAGGCTTTCTTCCCGCCCCTGTTTGGACTCCTTCTCACGGAGACGTGGAGCAATCCATCCAAGACGCTATCGCTAAGACGGTAGACATCACGGCCCCTTCACAGGTGTTTAAGTATGGTGCTGGATATACTGGAACACCTTCCCCGGCAAGTATTGTTTTAACGGCACTCCCAAGAAATTTCACCCCGACGTCTTATCAGTGGCAGTATTTAAACGGCAGTACATGGACGAACATAAGCGGGGCTACATCCTCAACTTATTCTGTTATACCGGGGAACACTACTTTATTTCCTTCTGGTACGAATGTTAGGACGTTCCGGGTTGTTTGTGACGGGGATGAGAAGCTATCGGATAGTTTCACGCTGGCAAAATTGGCAGATGGTGCCCAAGGAGCTAAAGGCGATAAGGGAGATACAGGAGCCATGGGTACATCAGGAGCAGATGCTTATACAGTATTACTGACGAACGAGTCACATGCTTTCGCTGGTTCTGTATCTGCGGCATTGGCAGGGTCTACCTCTTGTGCCGTGGTAGCCTACAAGGGCGCTACACAAGTTGCGGCTACTATCGGCTCCATATCCGGTTTGCCTGCAGGCATGACGGCAAGTATAACCAATAACGGGACAACCAAGGCAACAATAACCTTTACCGTTACCACCAGCATGACTACGGCGAGCGGAACGGTGAATATACCTGTTACAGTAGATGGCAAGTCTTTCACCCGTGTTTTCTCCTACTCAATCGCTTTCAAGGGGGCAACAGGAGCCCAAGGAGCTAAAGGCGATAAGGGAGATACAGGAGCCCAAGGAATACCTGGAGAGTCTATTAACGGGAAGATGCTGTGCAAAGACCCGGAGTTTAAACTAGGGCTAAATGGCACCAAAACATATCATGCACAAAATGATGGTGGATCACTAACAGTTTCCAGAATACAAAAATCCTCAAACGCAAATGCTGCCGGATCGCCTTATAACGACTCGGACTATTGCCTGTATATTAAAGCATACGGAGGGACCTGGACAAATCATTTGGGGGGATTCTATTTTGCTAATCAGTCCCGTGCCAATGCCGTGTTTATCGTGAAAGTGAGTGCCAAAATACCCGTCGGGTATACTTTGAAAAATGTTCATAACAGCTACGGAACCGATGGTAAGCAAGAGCAGCTGACCTCAATGGCAGGTACGGGGAAATACGAGACTTATATATTCAAGGTGACATGCGGGAGTACGGGTACTTTTAGCACCATAAATCACCTGATGCTGTCAGGCCCGGTAAAACCATCAACTGCCCCCTTGGAATGGTTCGTGGACTACGCCACGGTTTTCGACCAGACAGCGGACGGTTACTCCGACATAGAGATTACTACGAAAGATTCTTTTGCTGCACAACTTGGATTTACAAATTTCGAGGCATTGGAAAAAAATGCTGTAAACTCAGAAAATGGTACGCTTATCCAAGGAGGTTATATAAACACGAATCTGATAAAGGCGGATGCCTTAATTGCTATAGATGGTTTTATCGACAAGTTAAAAACAAACATTCTTGCTGCTGATTCCATCAAAGCAAATATGCTCTCCGTAGCAGGCTTCAATTTCGCAGATTATAAGATTTACGGAGGGGCTGCGTATGGGAGTGGTTCCGGTATTCAAATCACATCGACAACGGCAGAAAGATCTTTTAAAGCTTACAAAGACACTAATAATTATATTGGTATGTACTATAATAGTGCTACTGATTGGGGGATAAAAGGGGTCGTTGGTGAAGTTACGTATCTTCAACTTGGAAATATAAATAAAATAGCAGGGTTAGAATTAAGTAATAATGGGTTGAGATCATCTGATTTTAATCCTAAGTTAATGACAGGCTCTTGTTATGCTAAAAATGGTTTTTCTGTATATGCATCAGAATCCGGCGTACTAGCCCCTTCAACTGGTGTGTTACAAGCCGGAATAATAACAGCAAAAGGAACTCAAGCAAGTATAACCGGATTAGAGATAATAGCCAAAAATACTTCCGGTAATGCAACACTATCAGAAATAACAGCATTAAAATTAAGGGCCATAGACTATGTTGATGATAGTATAAAGATGGCTCCAACTGCGGCTTTAATAGTTGAAGAGGGAGTATCGATATTTAGAGATGCTGTTGAAATTGCTGGAAAGTCTACATTTAGAAATAAGATCTATCTTGATTTAGCCAGTATACCCAATATTTCAGGGGCTTCGAATTATTACCTATGTATAAATAGATCAACCGGACAATTAAGTTACAGATAAATTATAAAAAACATGGAAATTAACTATTTTATTTCAGCAAAAGCAACGGCAACGGTACAGAATATAAATGTATCGCTGAGTGCAGAGTACCAAAAAGAGCAAGCACCGGAAGTTATCTCCGTAGTAGCAAACGGATACTTGGGTGATGGGCAGAAATACATGAACGCAGCCATTAAATACAATCCCAAGTCCGAAGATTTTGGCTCAATTAACGGAGCAAATGTTGACTTGGGTATTATTCAGGAAATTGTTCCGCTAATTACGGAATTTTATTCAAAAATCACTGAATCACAAAAATATAGCCTATGAAACTGACCATTTACGAAAGGTTTATACTAAAAGAAATTTTACCGGACCACGGGACGATGTTGCAAATGATAACCATGGAAAGTATTCGCGACAAAACCCGAATAACAGTAAAGGATATCAAAAAATATTCCATAGTGGAGAATAAGAAAACAGGGTATCTCGACTGGAATACATCTATTGATAAAGGTGAAGACTTTAATCTTGATCCCGTAGAAATAGAATTCCTTAAAAACAGATACAAGGAATTAGATGAACGGGGTGAAATTACAATGAGGACTTTTTTTCTTTGTAAAAAGATAAGGGATTTATAAAAAAGAGGCCGCCCTCGCGACCTCTATAAATATTTCCCAAGCAACCCCAAGTCAATCTTATGTTGCAAATTTACAAAGTTTTTTTTGAGAATACAAAAGAATAATTTAGAAATATAAAACAATATGGACAAAGAGGAATGGAGAAGGTTAATAACCGAAACACTGAAAGAAACAGGCTTGTACTCTGACAATGCAAGAGATCTTATCATGGGGACGTTTGCTCAGGAAAGCAATTTTAAGTACACCCGGCAAATTGGCGGTGGTCCGGCTTTAGGATATGGGCAGATGGAGCCGGCAACCTTCAATGATATTGTGGTTAATTTTCTCCGGCATAAACCGGAACTAATGGGGAAAGTAATGAAAGCATCCGGTGTTGTCACTATGGA
>ULYM01022959.1_pt1 | contig 10619 bp, 15 predicted proteins | sample 1962141 | NCBI WGS metagenome assembly ULYM01 (sample SAMEA4835862, study PRJEB28245) | human gut metagenome | biome: gut microbiome; material: fecal sample | place: Denmark | collected 2008
CTTGTAGATAAATACATCTCATTCTATGAACAGGATTTTATGGGCGCAGAAAGTTATTTAAAAAACTTTTGGAAGAAGTCTGATTTTATTCAACTCTTGCTTGGACCCAATATGTATAAAGAATATCCTAATTTTATAATTAATGCAAATTCAGCAAGTCTTGATTATAATATGACTCAGCTTTTAGATAATAACAAGTTTGTTTCTAATTATACCGCGGCAGTACATTACTATATATCAACAGCAAATTTGGACGCCGCAACAGAAGAACAGATTAAAGGTTTACTTTTAGATTTTATGGAAGTAAATAATTTAATTGGTAATACTTCTAAAGTAAAAGATAATATATGTCTTAATGGTGTAGAAATCCAGATAAAAGAAGGAATGAAGATAATGCGCGCGCTGCGTAAGGTATCCGAAGCCTTGGGTCTTGACATGGAAGAGTTCGAGGAATTCAGGCGTGAGCACGCTAAAATCCTCTCAACCAAGACCTTGCGCGGTACTTTGTGCTTGAGCGCATTACCTATGGATTATTTAACTTTATCGGATAATAGTTCTAATTGGAAATCTTGTTATAATTGGCACGATAATGGTTTATATCATGCTTCTACTCTTGCTTATATTGGCGCGCCTAATACTATAGTAGCTTATTTAAAAGATGATAAGAAGAATTATGATTGGGATGGCACAGGAGAATGGAACTCTAAAATGTGGCGCCAGCTTATTTACATAGACCAAGATTTCATCGTGCCCGGGCGCGCGTATCCATATGATAGTGAACAGCTTACAGAAAAAATTGTTGGTTATTTAAGGGAATTATTAAGTAATAATAATATAAATATACCTTATACAAAAATAGAAGCAGATATTGCTAAAAGTCATGTTGATAACTCTATTACAAGAGCAACAAATGAATGTCCAGTATCTTTGATTATATCCAATGCTAATGGATATAATGATTTTTATGGTAAATTAACTTATTGGATTAACGCGCAACAGCAGTATAGTAAATATGAGAATATTTTATTCGATAGCGAAGTTCACTGTTTGAAATGCGGGGACGTGATTAAGCCCGGAGAAGTAGGTAAAAATATCGATGGTGTAACCTTAAGAGTTTGTACCAAGTGCCGCGCGCCTAAGTTATGTCCTTACTGTGGTGGAGTTATAAATCCATCAGAATATACTATATCTGATTCTGATAACAATGAATATCATATAGATTGTTGGCAAGAGAAAGAAGTAACGGAAGGGTGGTTAGAATTAGATGACGAATAAGAAGATTACTTTTTGTATTAATCTTCCAAAGAAAAAGAAAGATAGAAAAAATTTAGACTCTCATTTAGTGAGAGAAATTATAGTGCCGTGGCGCAGCCGCCGTAAGATACCTGACTTTATGGCGATGTATCCTAAGATTAGGTTCACGCTCGACTGTCCGCAGAATCCGCTTAATGAAGAAGATACAAAATTGCTCGCGGATTTTGCTGAGATAGTACCTTTGCGCTTTGATACACCTCAAAAGGCAGGGGTATTTTTTAAAAACAATAGGAAAGTTACAAACAAGTTTTATTGCGCGGCGCCAGCTATAAGTATCAATGACATAGAACGATATATCTCCATGGGCGTTATCTCGGTCGGAGTAGCTGGCGCGCTCCTTTTATCACATGATGATTTACTTCCTTTTGCAAGTATGGTTGAGCTTAGATGCTCACCAATTTTAAGTGCGGAAGATAAGTTGGAATCTTGTTTTATTAGACCAGAAGATATTGATTTATATGAGGATGTTTTTAAAACGATTGATTTCTCGCACGTGAATAACACAACTATAGAAAAAACGCTCACAAAAATCTATTTTAATGGAGAATGGTTTTTTGACCTTGAGATGCTCGGACCTCATATGCCGCACGCGAATAATTGTTTGATATATAATGAGTTTGGGAGCAGGCGCCTGAACTGTAAATTGGCTTGTATTACTGAGAATAAGTCTTGCAATTTCTGTTCTTCTGTTGCATCTGTTACAGAAAAAATGAAAGATATTCTCTCAAATTAAAAACAATAAAATTTTTGTTATAATATATTTAAAGTTAAAGGTGATTAAAAATCACAGTAGAAAGGAACAATAAATATGAGATTTTCAACAGCTATTGAATTTATTAAGAATGGTTATTTTGTTGCAGATGACGCAATGAAGAAGATGGGCGCAGCGATAGGTTTAATTGATAATATATGGGAGATAGATAATTCTATTGTAGTTATGAAAGATGACTCAGGTATGGAAGCTTTCTTTTTAGACCCATCAATGATTTTTGATAATAGGGAATGGTATGTTGCAATAGAGGATGAATATGAAAATTCTTATAATTATTATAAGATGGATGACTCTAATCGTACTATAAATTTTGATGCCTTTGATGATATTATAGAAAGTAAAGAATGTAAGTGCTATTATACCAGTGATTGTAATTGTACAGAATCTAAGGATACAAAAGAAGATAAAAGAAAGAGATTATTTGAACTTCAGAAGGAATTTCTTTCTAAGACAACACAGCTTATTTATGAATCTGATTTAACTAAGAAGATGAAGTTATATAATGAACTTGCTGATCTTACAACAGAAATTGGCAAACTCGAAAAGGAGGCACACTAATGGCAAAAGGTGGAACATCAAAGGATAAAATTATAGACGCGCTCAAGGCTGCACTCCCCGAACACTGGGTTGGTATGGACGATAAGAAGCGCGCAGTGTTCGAATTCGTGGAAGATGGGGAACCAATCCAGGTCGCTGTAAGTTTAATTTGTCCAAAGACCTTAATTCCTCGTCAGGGTACTCCAAGCCCTACGATTACAACACCTTCATCTGATGCTGGCGCGTTTGTTACAGCAGAAACCGCGGCTAAAGAAAAGGAAAAGTTAGAAATATCAGATGAAGAAAGAAAGAATGTTGATACTTTACTTACAAATCTTGGAATAGATTTAAGTAAGTTTTAAATAAAAATATCTCTTCAAAGCACACTTTAATTAGTGTGCTTTCTTTTTTGCTATTGCGCGTTCTGATTTTCAAATTCTCAAAAATTTTGTTATAATAATTATAGAAAGTTGAGGGAAAATAATATGAAAGAATTATTAATGAATTTATTTGGAGAAAATTGCTGCGCGCAGTATTGTTTAGAACTTGGCTTTTGCGCGTGTGATGTTTGTAGATATGGTTTGGAGAGTGAATTATGCAAAAGGTAATAGAAACAGTAATCATTAATATTGCGCAGGCGCGCGAGGCAGGTTTAGAGAAGATAGAAATGGATCTTACGAAGATTAAGCCAGATATAACCTCGGATGAAATCCGCCATTTATTTAGAACGCTTAGAGAATATAATTATAAGATTGAAAGAATAAAGAATGTATTGAGGGCAAGACCATAATGACAGCAAAAGAAATAATTGAAAGATATGAAACTACAAATGAATTTGCTTCTTATGAAATACCTCAGATAGTTTGGGAAAAAATTCCTGGTATGGAAACTATAAAAGAGAAAATTATAGATGAAGCTGGTCATTGGGAGAACGTAAAAGGAACTATTATAAGAATAGGAAATAGATATTTTGAAGTAATTTGGTTAGAGGGTAAAACCGAAATGCAGGAAAATGATTATTCAATATATATTTCAATTTCAGAAGTATATAAGATAAGAGTTGTTACGGAAGAATATCTTACAAAAGAAGAAATAGAGTGTGGAGATTATGAGTTTATTTAAGAAGAAGAAAGTAAAATCTATTTATGATACTGCGGTTAGTGATTTTCGTAAGGCTATTTGGGAGCATAAGTTAGCTGAGCAGAGATTCCATTATGCTGATGAAGAGTTTATTGATTGCGCCATTATGGAACTGGATATAGCAGAGCGCACAGTATCACTGGCGCATAAAAAGGCTGAATTATCAATGAATTACTAATTTGCTTCCTATTGTAAAAACTTTAAAATTTTTGATATAATATATTTGTAAGGTTGAGATATGACTTTACCGGTGGTTTTGAGAGAAACCTGTGAATACCGTTAATCAAAATTCTCTCATTTTTAAAACAATAAAAATTTTGTTATAATAATTATAGAAAGGGTGATAGCTGCGAAGCAGCAATCACGAAAATATGATTGCTATGCAATAGCAATCATAAATGAAAGAGAAATTACTACTTATGCTTCACTCTTTTAAATCAAAGAAGGTATAGTAAGTGAGGTTTTGAAAGTGCGCTACAGAGCTACGGCTTAGCCAAGACGAAAAAAACTTTCAGCAGCGAATAACTGCTCATCAACTAAAACAAGTGCTTGTAGCAAAGAAAAAGTGCTTGTTTAAAAATTTTAAAAATTTTGTTATAATAAATATGTAATAAAAAGCATAAAGAGTTCCTTTTTATAGGTATTACAAATAATCAAGTTTTTACTCTTCGCTTTTTATAAATATAAAGTTTTGCATAAAAAGTTCCTATTATATAATTTAGGATTAGAAAATATTTTACTTTTCGCAAAACGTAACTTTAAAAGCAAAGGCGTTTCCTGTTTCTTAAAAAAGGTGATGACTTCATTTTAATGCCCGCTTTTAACTTTATAAAAAAGGTTGATGCGGCTAAGATGCAAAAGTGTTAAGTGATTAACCCTTAGCCGTCTATCATGCAAAAATCCTTTTATATAGATAAACATTTTTAAATTACCTTCCTTTCAAATGCGGGCTTGCAAAAAGCCCGTAAGGGTTGAGAAATCTGAAACCTGCACGTGGTTCAACCTGCACATTCATTTGAATGACTAATATCAGAAAATGCCGATATAGTTTAAAGGTAAAACAAAGCCATGGTAAGGCTTAGTTATGAGTTCGATTCTCGTTATTGGCTCCAGCATGAAATGTATCATAATTCACCTCCTGATGTTATGATAAATAAAGTGGGAGATTGCAGCTTCCACTTATGAGAGATAAAAAGTCTTCTAATGCCTCCTCGTGGCGTCTCTCGGATACTGATTTATACACATTCCCTAAGATACGGTAACATTGCAAAGTAGTTGCACCCGCGGAAGTCGATTACTTTAAAATGTTTCTTCGATAAAGGTCTAAGGTATAGATTTGCTAAATTAGAAGTAGTCATTTTCTAACGGGTTTTCCGCTTGAGGAAGAAAATCCTTATAGTACGCGTGCCAGTTATCCTTAATCTGCTCTGACGGAGGAAAAAGGAATCATGTGAATCTGTAGCTCAGTGGATAGAGCACGTGCGATATAGCGCGAGGCCGGAAGTTCGAGTCTTCCCAGATTCCCAGATTCCCAGATTCTAAATTACGCGTCTGTAGTTCAGATGGGAGAACATCGCACTTTTAATGCGAGGGTCGAGGTTTCGAGTACCTCCAGGCGCACCAATAAAAGGAAATAACTGATGTGAAAGGCATCTTGTCTTGCTGACATGACAATAAACTTTGAACGATTTATTCGTGCCTTCGGGTGTAGAGTCAGAAAAGTAGGGAATATTAGAGGAGCAGTTATAAGTGAAATCCCACCTCCACTTTCCTCGTTATATAAAAGAAAGAGAAATGATATGATAACTAATTATGACGCAAAGTATAGTGCATTAACAATAGCAAAATATATACTTAGAAAATGTACTTTACAAAACAAACCATTAACAAATATCAAGTTACAGAAAATGCTTTTTATGATTCAAAAAGAATATTTAAAGTATAATAATTTATGCTTTTATGAAAACATTGAAGCATGGCAGTTTGGACCTTGTATACCTAAAGTTTATTATCGTTATGGTTATTGTTATGGTGTAATGCCTATAAGGCTTGAAAGAGATTATTGTGCGGATTTGTTAATTAGTTTAGATGATAGATTAGTCATTTCTACTGTTGTTGATAAATATATTAACAAAGATAATTTATGTTGGAGATTTCCTTTAATGGAAAAGTTATATGAGAAAGAACCACAAAGAATAGTTTATTTTGAAGATATACTGAAGGAGAATGATTATGACAAGAGAACAGAAGAAAGCAATTTATAGCGCGCGACTTGCAAAACTTAATGCGAGAGAAATTAATATGAAATCTCCAGGTGTAAAAAGAAAGTTAGAGAGGAAATTACGAAATATTTAATTTCCATTTGAAATATATTTTTTATTCATTTTTTGTCCCCTTTCTTATAACGAACGAAAATGGTCTAGCGGGTTGACCTTAGAACCCGCTTTAATATAGCGGCGTAGCATAACAGTAGTGCCCGCGACTTTGACTCGCGTTGCGAAGGGGCAGCACCTTCCGCCGTTGCCAATTTAATCTAAACCTAAGAACTTAAAATGGAGAATAAAATGTATATTTGCCCAATATGTAAGTGCGAATTTGAAGATGAAAAAGAAAGTAGAATGTCAAGACATTTCTTAAAATGTTGGAAAGAAAATAACCCGAATCATAAAACAAATAGTATAGAGCCAAGTGAAACAATAGAAATAAGAAAAGAAAATAAAGATATAACAGATTTCTTCGCAAGTTTACAAAGGAGATAAATATGCAAGAGGTTAGAATAAAGACACACCTTATAACTACAGATGTTCACTCTGAATTTCATATAGATTGGTGTGGCAAGATTGCTGAAGCCAATCCTTATTTTAACAAAGATGGCTTACCAATTTTTATTATAATTAGTTCTGCTGGACGCATGGAAATCCCAACGGTTGATATGAAATATCTTGAGAAATGCGCGAAGCGGTTTACATACCCTAGAGGTAGAGGCGCGGTCAGTACAGATGAATCCAAGATTTATATTAAAGAAAAAAATAATAAAAAGAAACTGTTAGGTATTGTAACTCATAATAGAGTAAAGACATTCGCGCCAATGTATGATAAAGTAGGATATAGATAAGGAAGGGTACTCAAATGGTAAAGAGGGCGCTCTGCTAAAGCGTTAGGTCGAAGTTCTTCGGCGCATGAGTTCGAATCTCATTCCTTCCTCCAAGTGTAAGCACATCTTTAGTATCTCTTTATAATAAGGAGCTATCTTAATTGATAGCTTCTTTTTTACGCGCGGAAGTAGGTACGAGATCTTTAGGCAAATGTTCGCGCGGCAGACGACCACTTAAACCGACTTCTCAGAACGAAAAGTGATTTAGTAAATTTTTCTGGTCATTTTACTGCAAAGCGCGCGACACATTTTTTATATACAATAGGAAATAAAATAAAAGGAGGATAAAATGGCTTTTACAGTAAATGGTATTCAAGTTGCCGGTAGCGGTAAATCTGCTTATCTTTATGCTCTTGCAGGTGGTTATACTGGTACAGAGGAAGATTTTTGTAAGGAATTAAGTGATATAGCAACCAAGGAATATGTTGATAAGGCAATTAAGGATGCTATTGCAGCAATAAAAAAAGGATAAATCTTTGGGCATTCTTCTATAAGCCGCTGAAATTATTTTTTATATACAATAGGAAATAATAAACAACATAAGCAAGGAGTTATACAATGGCTTCATCAATTTCTTATCAAAATGGTCATCCAGTGTATGGTTTAAAACATTACACTTGTGATACTCTTGAAGATTTGAACGCGCTCCCAGTAAAAATTCAACCGGGCAGCACAGCTTATTGTATCGCTAATTCTACTGAATATATCTTAGGACATGACGCGCAGTGGCATGTAAAAATTGCAAGCGCAAGTGGAGGTTCTGATACCCCAGGCTCTATCGCCACAATTAAAGCCGGCGGTGTTTACGATCCGACTAAGGCATATGGGGCAATGACTACTGTTAGTTTTAATGGTAATGTTTATATCACTTTAAAAGATACCCCAGCAGGAACGCCAATTACAGATGAAAATTATTATAAGATTTTCCTTGAAGGTATTCCAGATGGCTCTGATAAAACATTTATTTACGCTCAAGCAGAAGCCGCAAATGTTTGGACTATCAAACATGATATGCATAAATATCCTTCTGTTACTATCATAGGTGATTTTGATAATGGGCGCGAGAGTGTTTTAGGTGATATAGGATATGTAGACGATAATACTTTAACAATTCATTTTGATGAACCTGTTAAGGGAACTGCTTATTTAAACTAAGGAGTGAATTAATTTGAGATTAAATGCAAGAATTAATGATAATACTGATTTAGTTAATAAGCAATTCGTTGAAGCGCTCTTAGCTAAATTAGATGATACAACAATAGCAGATTTAAAAAAAGCAATAGATAGCTTAGAAGAAACGCGCCAGTGGGGCAGTTTTGGTAATACATATACTGCGAATTCAGTTGATGACATTTCTTCTATTCTGTCAGAAGCCACTTTTGCAGAAGATCCTGTAGAAATAATTTGTAATTGTGATATTTCACAGCCCCTTGCGGTTACAGCAAGCGCTAAGTTTGCTGGCAGCGCCGCGGGCGTAAAACAAAATTTCAAGCAGGAGGTGATGTAAGTGGCAACAAAAATCACCAAGCCAATTACTATTAATGGAGAAGGTAAAACAGTAATTTTCGATGGTTTCGATTTTACTGAAGAAGGGTATATAAGAGTTATAAATGCCGAAGAATTAGTAATAACTAATTGTAGAATTTATAATCTTTCTAACGACCCAGACTCAACCACTTCTAGAGGTTATTGGTTAAAAACTTTAGGAGACAAAGAAACAAAGATTTCTGTTACCTATTGCTTCTTTGGTACGAACAATAATACAGTTTATAATATGTTTGAATTAAACACTAAACTTAAAAATGGTTCGTCATTCTCTAATAACTATTTTGTTGAAGATAGTTACACTCATAACCATATTAATTTATATGGCGCAGCAGAAGGCGCGACTATTGACATAAATAATAATATTTTTGAACTTACTGGTGGAGTGCGCATTGGTATTAAACAAGAACCTGTTTGCACAATAAACGTAAAGGGTAATACTGTTCTCAAAACTACAGATGATGAATGGGCGGGATTAATTTGTATACAACCGTATGGAAGACAAACAACAAGTTTTGCGAATATGACAGTAAATATCAATAATTTAACAATTCCAAGCGAACAAGTAGCTTATTACTACGTGGGTTCTAACGATACACCTCTTACAACTATAGAATCGAGAGGTAAAGTTTATATTGATGGCGTACTTACACAGCTTCCATATTTGGAAGGTTAATTTTTTATTTTTGAAAGGTAGGAAATACATATATGGCATATGATGTAAGATTTTTACGTGGTACTGAAGCAGGTTTTAAGGCTCTTACTGTAAAAGATAATAAGACTTTCTATTATCTTACAGATAAGGATGACCTTTATTTAGGTGAACAGCTTCTTTCTAATGCTCCAGAAGTAGAAACTCTTAAAGAGGCACTTGACACTTATAAGACTAATAATGACGCAAGAGTAAAGACTGTTGAAGACCATATTGGTCCTATGGGTGCTTTTACTGAGGTTGGCACAACTGTTTCTGCGGCTATTGTAAAGTTAGCAAATGACATAAAGACTGCTCAGGACGCTGGCGCAGTAACAGTTTCAACAGAAACAACTACAGCAGGAATGTCTAAATCTTATACATTCACTCAGAATGGTCACCAGATTACAGTTATTGATATTCCAAAGGATATGGTAGTATCTAGTGGTGAAGTTGTTAAAGACCCAGCAGGACAGGCGCCTGGTACTTATATTTGCTTAACTCTTGCAAATGCTGAACAGGATAAGATTTATATTAATGTAGCTGGTCTGGTTGATATTTATACTGCTGCTGAAGGTGCTGCAGAAGTTCAGCTTGCATTTGGCGGTACGAATGGTTATGAAGTTTCTGCAACTTTAGTAGATGGCGGCGTTACAGCAACTAAGATTGCTGAAGGAGCAGTTACTACTGCTAAGATTGCTGATAAGAATGTAACTAAGGCTAAGCTTGAACAGACTGTACAGGATTCGCTCGGTAAGGCTGACACAGCAGTTCAGACTGTTGCAGAAGGTACTGCTAATGGTGAAATCCTTGTAGATGGTGCAGCTGTAAAGGTTCATGGTCTTGGTTCTGCTGCATATCAAAATTCAGATGCATTTGATGGAGCAGGTACAGCCGCAGGCGTTAAGGCTGAATTACTCGGCGATGAAACTACTCCAGCTGAAGAAACTATCCGTGGCGTAAAGAAGGCTGTTGAGCAGGAAGTTACTGACAGAACAACTGCTGTTTCTGATGTAACTACAAAAGTTACAACATTAGAAAATAAGGTTAATGAAGCTCTCGGTGAAGGCGGCAATGTAGCGACTCAGATTAATACTGCTATTGGTAAACTTGATGCTGTAAAGACTGCTGCTGATGGTAAAGCTATCAACAAGATAACTCAAGTTGACGGTGTAATTACAGAAATCGAAGAGCTTGATGTTGAAGGTCTTATTGCAACAGCTAAGACTGGAGCAATAGACGCCGCAGCAGCTGACGCAACTAGTAAAGCTAATACTGCTGAAGCAAATGCAAAAGCATATACTGATACAGCTATGACTTGGGGTACTTTTTAATCAATAAGTAACATCTATATAAAGGGCGCAGTAAAACGCGCCCTTTCTTTTTAAGGAATTATTGCTCTTGAATTAAAATTAGCCGGTAATGATAATTCAATTATAGAGCATGAATACAATTATAAAAAACGT
>ULYM01057761.1_pt1 | contig 10619 bp, 9 predicted proteins | sample 1962141 | NCBI WGS metagenome assembly ULYM01 (sample SAMEA4835862, study PRJEB28245) | human gut metagenome | biome: gut microbiome; material: fecal sample | place: Denmark | collected 2008
GTATTGTAAAACGTATAAGGATTCAAAAGATGCCTATCAGAGTCTCTTCGAATATATTGAGTCATGGTACAATCGCAGGAGAAAGCATAGTAGCCTTGGCTATCAGACCCCGGATGAAGTGCATGCGGGGAGTGTGGCATAAAAGTCGCAATTTTAGTGTCCACCATATTGACCTAAGACCAGGAGTTGTTGGATATATTTCAAATCCAATTGCTTTATTCTCTAAAAATTCTATTACCATAGATATTTTCGGTAATAGTTTTTATAGAAATTATGATTTTGGTGCTGGAGATGATACAGGTATATACTGGAATAGTGAAGTTCAATATCCTAAAGAAACAATGCTATACTTTACAACTGCTATGGAAAAAGCATTGTTTGGTAAATACTCATATGGGAAAAAACTTAGAAGCTCTCAGAGTTTTAATTTCAAAATGCAATTGCCAACAAAAAATAATGAAATAGATTTTACCTATATGGAGCTTCTTATTTCCGCAGTAAAAAAATTAGTTATAAAAGATGTAGTGCTTTATGCAGATAATAAAATAAATGCCACAAAAAAAGTGATAAGTAAAAATTGAAAATATGATTTTAGAAATTAGAGATAGCAGAAATGTTGTCTCTTTTTCGTTAAGCACGCATTGATAGACATTTCTCTTTACAAACGCGCTTTAATAATCTATGATTAAAGCGTAAATGTAAAGAAGGTGATGGTATGAATGCTTTAGAAAAATATTTTTTAGAAAGTAATATTATTACAAATAAACAGGCAGAAGAGATAGGCATCAAAAGGCATATCTTAGCTTCACTTGTCCAAAAAGGCGAGCTGGAGAGAGTTAAAAATGGCGTCTATAAAAAAAAAGATGCCGTAGATGATGATTTTGCCGCTATATCACTTAATAATGAGCAAGTGGTTTTTTCTTTTCATACAGCTTTATATCTTCTTGGATTTAGTGACAGAACACCGAATGTTTTTCATATCAGTGTGCCGCAGGGATATAATGCAGGGCATATCAAACGTAAATTTCCTAACATCAAGGTACATTATGTAAAGAGAGATTTTTTTCATTTAGGAGCTATTAAGATAAAAACACCGATTGGCTCGCCTGTAAAATGTTATAACATGGAAAGATGTATCTGCGATATTGTTTTGGAAAGAAAATCCATTGATAAGCAGATATTTATAGATGCAATGACCGGATACTTTAAGAGTAAAGATAAGAATATCAGAAATCTTATTAAATACAGCAAGATTCTTGGCATTGAAGATGAAATCAGAAAATATATGGAGGTTTTATAAATGATAGGTTCGGAAGGTTTGAAAGGAAAAATAAGAAATATTGCAAACTCTAAAAACCTCAGATCACAGGAAGTTCTGCAAATGTTTTTCTTTGAAAGATTCTTAGAAAGACTGTCAAAATCTAAGTATAAATTTAATTTTGTCATCAAAGGCGGACTTCTTATATTTTCTATGATTGGGATTGATAACCGTACTACGATGGATATGGATACCACTATAAAAGGCGTGCCATTGAAGGAAGAAGTCATACGAAATATTATTTCAGAAATCATAAATGTAGAGGTAAATGACGGCATAGAATTTGAAATAACGAATATAAGCCATATACGAGAAGAAGATGAATATGAAAACTTCAGAGTCCATTTAATAGCTAACTTTGACAAGATTAAAAATGATATAAAGATTGATATAACAACAGGGGATGCCATAACACCAAAGGAGATTGAATATCTATATCCTTGTATGTTCCAAGAGGAAAGTCTTAGGGTTTTGGCGTATCCACTTGAGACGATATTGGCTGAAAAATATGAGAGCGTTATTAAAAGAAATATCACAACAACAAGGATGAGAGATTTTTACGATTTATATAATTTATACAATCTAAGAAAAGAGGAAATTGATTTTGACATTCTAAAACAGGCGATTATTTCAACTGCAAACAGAAGAGAAAGTTTGCCGCTTATGAAACAGGCAATAGAGATTATTGAGGACATAAAGGATGACGATTATCTTAAAGAATTATGGAAGGTATATTTAGCAGACAATCTTTATATAGGCGATTTGAATTTTTCAGAAACCGTAAAAGTAGTTGAGATTATCGCGGAGAAAATTGCTTTATAGAGAGCAAATTTATGTACTGTTCTTCCGGTATTGTCATATATGATAAAATGGCAGTTGTGAAGTGTAATTAATTTTATATTTTTAGACAAGGAGAGTATTATGGGATTGATGGATATCGTTAAGAAGCTTCTGACCGGTGCGACAGATGAGGAAAATGCAAGAAATAAGGCAAGGATGAGAGAGCTTTTCAACGAGTGTGTGCCGGAAGGGGATCAGTATACGCTGATATACTGCCATATGGAGGATTTTACGGATGCAGTCGTTGTTAAAGTCACGACGCACAGTAATTTCATCGTAGGATATAAACCGGGGGAAGTGGTCGTGGTGCCTGTGGACGCAGAGCTGAAAGGGCATGAGGAGCCGGTTGTGTTCAATAAAGAGAATGGCGGACAGATTAATTCCACCCTGGTGGGATACTGCACCGCTTCCAAGCCGGATGTTACGTTCCAGTTTGAACCGATTACCTATGAACCGGGAATCAAACGCGGAAGCAAGTATGCCGTATCTGTCACGCAGTCCCATGCGGAGGTGTCTGCTTTCAGGAAATTCTTCAAGCAGGGATTGTAATTTCGGGATTGATAGAATCCGGTCTGTGGGATAGGGAATCTCTTTATTCCATGGGATAATGAAATATGCAACAGTAAAAGGTCAGACGTATTTACCTTTGGATACAGCGTTCTGATCTTTTTGTATGTTACAAATCGGTGAAACGATTCAGGACAAAGCTATCGGTATGGAAATTGTAAAGTATTTCTTCTTATGCTATGTTTGCGTTGCGAAAGACAAGTGTAGAATCATAAGGGAGTTGATTGCGGATACAAAAATCCGACACAATAGCATATGTTGGAAGCCACATCAAAAATGAATTTAAAAAGCCCGTCAATCAGGGATCATCTGCAGACCTCCGGTGATAGGGATTCTATACAAGATCTTTTGCTTCGCCCATCCGGACATTTCATTGCAGAAGACACAATAAAGAAAAGTAAAATAATAGAATAACAGACGCTCGTTTCTGCTATAATTAAAGAAATATAAAAGGAACGAGGTCACTATGAAAACAATATGCGCAGCGCTCGGCATGGCCGCTTTACTCACTTTTTCTGCTTCAGCAGATACACTCACTCTTCCGAAAGGACACGTGCTGGATTTTGGAGATACTGTCGATATTCTTGACGGGAGACAGACGTACTTTGGAAAACAGATGAAAGACTGGGCGGAACACGAAGCAGTTGAAAAGGAGTCGAAACCGCAGGCAGCTGCTATCGGTGTTATCGGCGGTGCTGACGGTCCGACATCTGTTTATCTGACATCCAAACTGGCACCGGATGTATCCCGTCTGGCGTCGAAAGCCTGGAAAGAACTGCGAATATACCAGCTTCGTGCAAACACGCCGGAAGCTTTTTACGAATCCTTCGTCCTCTCCTTTTCTGTGGATCATAAGAATCCGGGGAAAGAGAAGAACGGTTTATCACTCTTCGTGAAACTAATGGGAAAAGAAATGACGGGCACGGCGGGCAGCACTGCAGCGTATCATGCAGCAACTGACAAAAAGAACGCTGTCATACCGCTTGCAGGCAAAATGTGGAAAGAAGCTGAAATCGGAGAGTCATATAAACAATTTCTGGAAAAAAGAGGGATCCGTCTGTATGTGAGCGGTGAGCCTCGCTGGAAAGAAAAGAAATCCCGCGGAGGGAAAGCGTACCGCCTGGCAAAGGTGAAAGCCGGATTATACACTGGCGGCTGCCTGATCCCCTTTTTTGCGGAAGGGCTCATTCTGGAAGACGATGACAGTACGACATACACACTCTTTGCGAGCGATCAGAAATCAGGGGCATACTTTGTACCTTATGTGGAAAAAGCGGCACGGGAGATGAAATGATGAAGATGAAAATAATGCTGGCGGCTTCGATTCTTTGTGCCATGACGACAACGTGTGCGGGAACTGCCGATATGACAGACAATATTGGAAACATGGCAGGCTTTTCGTCGATTTCAAGCATAAATATTCCCAAAGATGATAATATCGTTTCCGCCGTATGGAACGGCATTGTTCAGGAGGGCGCGAAACCTTTTCTTCAAAAGGTGGAACTTCCGAAGAATACGACATTTACTCCTCTTGGAACTGATGGAAAGTTTGGGATACTTACCGTGACGGAAAAAGGAAACAGCGTGCCTGCTTTTGTCCTGAATTGCGAATTTGCTCCCGTGGTCGGAAAAGAAGCCATGAAAGATGCTTTTGACGCACCCCGTCTGTCGGGGAAATCGGTTTCCGAACTGTATGGCTGCAACGTGGCTCTTTTGGGCATGGAAAGCGTATTGAATGGTATGTTTCTGGAAATGGCGAAGCGGATCAATGAAAAGCCTGAGACGGATCCCAAGATTCCGTTCAACATGCTTGGTGTCAGTTTCCTGAATGTGGAGCAGATCCACCGCGCACAGGACAGACCCCGTATTTATACAAGCGGCGTGCGTGCCGTTTTCTTCGTTGACGGATTTGCCGTTCCCGTTTACGGAAAAGGCTATGTGATGAAATACGGCGATAAGTACCGACTCTTTTCCGTTCTGACAACGGACTCCGCCAATGAAATGGTGAAAAAAGCAACTGACCGCATCGCGGCGGCTTCGGTGAAGTAGGATTTTTGGCGGGTTGCATATAGGTGTTGTGCTTAATTTGACAATTTAACATAAATTAAAAAGGATGAAGATGCAACCGCTGATCTATTTAAAGTATGTAAATTTCTGCAATGTTGATATATTAGATGTTATAGAGTGTATTGAATAAGGAAATATGAGGAAAAGAAGGTAAATTTATGGTTAATAAAAAATGCCATGTTTTCACACCTATATATATTGTAAATAAAATGCTTGATGAAGTAGGATATACAAAAAATTTATATGGGAAAAGTTTTTTGGAAAATTCTTGTGGTGATGGGCAAATATTATGCGAAGCAGTGAAAAGGTACATAAAAGACTGTAAGAAATGTAACATTAAAAACACTGATATTATCAAAGGACTTGAAACAGATTTTTTTGCTGTAGAATATGATGAGGGGAATTTTGAAAATTGTAGAAAAAATTTAGATATGATTGCAAAAACTGTTGGATTTGAAAATGTAAAATGGAATATTGTAAACGCTGATTTTTTAACTTTAAAAATGAATCAACAATTTGACTTTATTGTTGGTAATCCTCCTTATATATCTTATGCTAATATCAACGTAGAAAATAGAAAGTATATTAGAGATAATTTTGAATCATGCAAAAAAGGAAAATTTGATTACTGTTATCCATTTATTGAATTAAGTTTAAAGTATTTAAATTCAAATGGTAAAATGGCATATTTAATTCCGACGAATATATTTAAGAATGTGTTTGCTAAAGATTTGAGATGTATATTGTTAGACAAAGTAAAAAAAATATTGGACTATACGACTGAAAAAATATTTAAAAATGTTTTAACATCATCATCTATTATAGTTTGCGAATCTGTTAATAAGGCAAATACTATTTCTTACTATGATGTTAGTAACAAAAAAAGTATAGATATTTATAAAAAAAATTTGGGGAACAAATGGATTTTTGAAGATAAAAGTGATGAAAGAAAAATCCTATTTTCGGAGTATTTTTTAGCAGCAACAAGTGTGGCTACACTTTTGAATGAAGCGTTTGTAATAAAAAAGTTTAAAGAAAAAGAAAAATTCTTTTTAGTTGATAATGTGCTTATTGAAAAGGGAATTGTTAAGCCAGCGGCAAGTCCTAGAGCATTGAGTAGAAATATAAGAGAATTGATAATTTTTCCATACGAGTATTATAATGGGAGACTAATAAAGTTTGAAATAGAAACTATGGATAAAAAATATCCTGGTGTAATGAATCATCTTGAAAAGTTCAGAGAAAAATTAAATTTGAGAGATTCTGATCATTCAAGCAGATGGTTTGAGTATGGCAGATCACAAGCTTTAGAAAATTTAAATCAACGGAAATTATTAATGTCATTTATTGTAACTAATAAAGTGAATGTTTATGATATTGACGAAAATACCATACCATATTCTGGAATTTATATTATACCGAAATCGAATTTGGATTTATCAGTAGCTAAGGAAATTTTGGAAAGTGAGGAATTCCTAGATTATGTTAAAAAAATAGGAATATATGTTAGTGGGGCTTCTTTGAGAATAACAGCAAATGATATAAAGAATTTTGATATTAGTAAGTGGAGGATAAAATGAGTTTACAAGATGAAATAGTTGAACGTTCAAGTAAAATATTTAGAGATGCGTATCAAATGTCCATTGGAGAGTTAATTAATATATACAAAGATGGCGAAATGGATATTCATCCGGAATTTCAAAGGGTATTTAGATGGAGCGAATCTCAAAAAACCAGATTAATAGAATCTATCATGCTAAATATACCGATACCTTCTATTTTTGTTAGCCAAAATGATGAAGGCGTATGGGATGTAATTGACGGAGTTCAGCGCCTATCAACAATCTTTCAATTCGTTGGAATTTTTAAAGATGAAGATAATAATGATATTAAACCTTTAGTATTGCAAAAGACAGATTATTTACCTTCATTTGAGGGGATGATGTGGAGCAATTTAGATAATCCGGATAAATCATTTACAAAAGAGCAACAACTTGCATTTAAAAGAGCAAGAATCGATGTAATCATTGTTAAAAAGGAAAGTGATCCAAATACAAAATATGAATTATTTCAAAGGCTAAATACAGGTGGATCGAAATTATCAGATCAAGAAGTAAGGAATTGTTTGATGATAATGACCAATAGAGAGTTTTATGTATTTTTAGATTTATTGTCTAAAAACGAAGATTTTAATGAGTGTATAACAATAACTGATAGAAAAGAAGATGAGCAATTTAAGTTAGAATTGATTTTACGTCTTTTAATAGCAGTTAAAATGAATTTAGATGATACATCTAATTATAATGACTTGAAAGAACTAATAGATAGAGAGACTATCAAGCTTATTGAAAATTTTCAGATGGAAGATTATGAGAGTGTTAAAGATAAATTTAATAGAACCTTTAAATTATTGAATAAATTGCTTGGAGAGGATTCATTTAAAAAATATACAGATGAGAAGCATAAAGGAGCTTTTTTAGTGGCAGCTTTTCAAGGGATTGCATCGGGTGTTTATCTTAATATCGATTATGTAGAACACGTAGATTCTGGTGTTATGATAGATAAAATCAGGAAATTTTATGATGAAGAAGTATATCTTGAAAGCACGAAAAAGGGAGCTAGAGCAGTACCTAGATTTAAAGATTTAACACTTTTGGGAAAAGAGTTTTTCAGCGATGAAGATTAAGGATTTATTTGATTTAGAGGAAAAAATAGATAATGAATTAGCGTGGAGAAAAAAAGAACTAACATCCATAAAAGTTGATGTTGAATTTTCTGAAAAAAAAGAAAAGAGTGAACAATCTAAGGCTATTCGCTCCGGAATTGCCATGCTGTATGCACATTGGGAGGGTGCTATTAAATCAATAGCTGAATATTATTTAATATATGTCTCAGGATTAAATCTAAAATACGGAGAACTTAAAAATAATTTTTTGGCAATTGCAATGAAGCATTCATTAAATGATTTTGAAGATTCAAAAAAAGCATCCATTCATAATAGACTAATAGATGATATCTATGCTAAGAAAAATGAAATATCTCAAATACCTTACAAAAATATTATTAAAACAGATAGTAATCTAAAAATGGATGTTTTTAAAGAAATTACAGCAACTATAGGTATAGATGATGCTCCATATATGTTGAAGGAAAAACTTGTTGATCAGAGGTTATTAGGAAATAGAAATAAAATTGCACATGGTGAAAGGTTAGAAACTTTAGATGGAATTGCTAATACCTCTGACTACATAGAACTCCATACAATGATTGTAAAATTAATAGATAATTTTGCTCAGGACATTAGAGAAGCAGCTAAAAGTGAAAAATACAAGTTTGTAGAATAAAAGTCCGGTAGGGGGTGCAGTCGGATAATCGACAAATCATGAGTGGTTTGATGTTCAGCTGTTGTCCGGTATAGGTGTATAAAACGAAAAAAGCATTTCTCTTTCCATCTCGGAGAAATGCTTTTTATCATGCATCTGTTTCTTTACACGTAACGATATTCTTTACGGCAGCTGATCCAGAAGAAAACTGTCACGAAACATGCCAGCAGCTTGGCGATGGAAACAGAAAGCCAGATGCCGTCCGTGCCAAGCCATAAAGGAAGTGCTATAACGGCGATGATTTGAAAAACAACGGACTGGAGGAGAGAGATTACTGAAGAGATGAAACCGTTGTTCAGTGCCGTGAAGAACGCCGAGCCGTACATACAGAAACCGTTCAGGAGGAAAGAAAAGGAAAAGAATCGGAACCCCCGGACGGTGAGCGTGGCTAAAGTTTCATCATAGCCGACAAAAATATCCGCCAGTACGGGAGCGGCGAGGTATGCGGAGGTCGTGAGGAAAAGACCGGCACCGGCAATGACGGTGAGGCTCTTTCGGAAAATGCTCCGCAGTTCATTATCGCGGCGGGCACCATAATTGTAGCTTACGATAGGAGCGGTTCCCATGGAGTAGCCGATGTAAATCGCTTCGAAGAAGAATGCCACATACATAATCACGCCGAAGGCAGCGACACCGTCTGTTCCGGCGATGGAGATAAGCTGATAATTGTAGAGCATGGAAACGAAGGACATGGAAATGTTTGTCAAAAGCTCGGAGGAGCCGTTTGTGCAGACCTTCCAAAGTGCGGAACCATCCCATTCCGGTTTCACCAGTTGAAGAGAAGATGTATTTCTTTTAAGGAAGTAAATCAGAGGGAAAAGACCGCCCGCGTATTCACAAAGCACTGTGGCGAGGCCAGCGCCTAAGAGGCCCCATTTAAAAACAAGAATGAAAAGGGTGTCGAGCCCGATATTCGTTACACCGGAGAGGATTGTCATACGGAGACCGAGAGAAGGTTTTCCGGCGGTGACCATGAACGATTGGAATACCCGCTGGAGGACAAACATGGGGAGGGAAAGAAGAAGTGTGCGGCCGTAAAAGACACTGCACGCAAGCACTTCACCGGAGGCGCCCATGGCGGCAGCAAGAAAGGGCATAAGGAAATAACCCAGGGCGGAAAGCAATATGCCTCCGGCAAGGGCAGAAAGGACGATGAGAGAAAAAAGACGGTTCGCTTTTTCCATTTGCCCCTCACCCATGGTCTTTGCCACAAGGGCGCTGCCGCCTGAGCCGAACATGAATCCGACACAGGCAAAAACCATGATGGCGGGGAAAATCAGGTTGACCGCGGTGAATGCCGTTTTGCCCACATAGTTCGATACGAAAAATCCGTCGACCATGGTGTAGGTGGAAATAAAGATCATCATTACCACGGAGGGCAGGACGAAACGAAAAAGTCGTTCATAATTGAAACGGGAGGAAATGTCTATATGCATAAAGGCTCCTTAAAAAAGAAATGACAGTAGGCAGATTCCGGAGGTGAGCGGAATTGATGTCTGTATGCTGACGTTTTCTGAGAGCGTTTACTTAGAGTATAGTGGAATATAAATTTTAACGCAAAAACGGTTTCCGGATACAATTTTATCTGAAAACCGTTTCATATATTTGTTGGATGCGGGGACTATTTTTTGCTTTTTGATTTACTCTTTTTTGTTTTCTTTTCCTTTTTCAGTTTGAGTGCGTTATTGTTCAGCGTGAAAACCGGTGTTTCTTCTGTTGTTTCTTCTTCCGGCAGCGGAGGGATGTCTTCTTTTTTGCCGTCCTGAAGGAGAAGCTTTTTCAGGTTTTCCAATTCTTTTTCCTGCTCTTCTTTGTCAGCTTCCAGCCGGGCTATTTTGGCATCTTGGGCTTCCCCTTTTTCTCTGGCGATTTCCACAGGATCTCCGCCGATTCCCCAGCTGTCCATGTCTACTTCTTCAATGGTGACGATTGTGGTTTTCGGGTTTTTGTTCAATACGCGGACGAGGAGTTCCGTGGCTCCTTTGATAAGTTCCGCTTTCTGTTCGGCGGTAACGCCTTCACGTGTGATTTTGATGTTGATGTAGGGCATGGGAAACCTCCTTTTGAAAATAATTGGAATATTTCTTTTATTATACCATGACAGGCGGGTCTTTTATTTGACACACAGGGAGCCTTCCTGTAAAATTTAAAAAGGGATATATAAAGTATCTTCGCCCCCGGTGGGGCTTTTTTTATGCATAAAAAAGCTTCATGCAGATGTATTCTGTGAAAAGGAGAGGCAATGAGCAGATTTTATGATGTGGTAGTTATCGGTGCCGGACCGGCGGGTATTTTTACCGCTCTTGAACTGGCGGATACGGGTGTGTCTGTACTGATTCTTGAAAAAGGACTGGATATCCGTGAGCGGATAGCTCTGAATCGTGACAAAAATGCTCCGCCGAAAGACCGCAGGGCGAATATCGTTTGCGGCTGGGGCGGCGCGG
>ULYM01025556.1_pt1 | contig 10474 bp, 9 predicted proteins | sample 1962141 | NCBI WGS metagenome assembly ULYM01 (sample SAMEA4835862, study PRJEB28245) | human gut metagenome | biome: gut microbiome; material: fecal sample | place: Denmark | collected 2008
AGTTTGCACATGGAATGATTTGATATGTACCACACATACATTTTATAATTCTTTGTTATGTCCTGCTCTCCTTGACTGACTACCAAATATGAAGTATTATATACTTAGTTTCAACTAACTCAAAAAAGAGGGCACACAATGACAAATCAATACATGACGAAGCTGTACCACGATCTGCTCTCCAACTCTCCGCAGACAGTGACAATAGATATTCCGGCTGATATGGGAACAGGCCAGATTTCACAGGTTGTTACAAAGCAAGGTGCTGTTGTATCCGACTGGAAAATGAACTATTTTTCAGATATGAATGTGCAGGGTGTAAGCTGCGAAGATTATATTCAACTTTTATTTTGCTTCAATGCGGCTTCATCGGATGCTTTCAGGCAAGGATTAAGGATAGAGAATCAACACGCATACTTCAAAATTCAAAAAACATCCATGGACTGCGGCCATGAAAATATGCTATACTAACCGTGGTTTGCTTATGCTAACCAGGGAGGAAATACAAATGAGCGAACAGCAATTTACAGACTTTTTTGATCCGGAAATTCAAAAAATTGTCAGCGAAGATGGCTGCTCCATTTACAGAATGAAAAACGTAACTGGAGAGGGTGTTATCACTCGTTATGAAATTCTTCCGGGTATTGAATTATTCTATAATGATTTTCACATGAGCGATGGACAGAATCAAAACAAGCTTCCGCACTCTGATGTACTTGAAATCAATCATTGCCGGGAGGGACGTTTTGAATGCGAATTTGCTAATGGAGATTATCAGTATGTCGGTGCTGGCGATCTTGCAATTAACCGCCTGACAAACGAAACTACATCAACTTACTTTCCGTTGTCGCATTATCACGGCATTTCTATTACCATTGATCTGCCTACGGCAGATCAAACTATGAAGCGGATAGAAAGTGTGATTGGTGGGCTGAATATAGATGTCTTTTCGATTGCAGATAAATTTTGCAAAAATGACACCTGCGTTGTATTAAGAACCCAAAGCGAAATCGAACATATTTTTTCGGAACTTTATCGGGTGGAGCCTCGGATGATTGCTTACTATTTGAAAGTGAAAGTGCTGGAATTGCTGATGTTTCTGAATCAGGTTTCGCTTCAGGATTACCAGGAAGAACGAAGATATTTTGCAAGAAATCAAGTACAAACAATAAAGAAAGTACAGGAATATATGACAGCCGATCTTCGCAACCATTATACTTTGCAGGAGCTATCAGAAAAATTTGAAATTCCTCTTACCTCAATGAAGGTTTGCTTCAAGGGCGTTTATGGGTGTTCTATTTATGCTTATATGAAATCCTATCGTATGCAGGCTGCTACGATCTTGCTTCGGGATACTTCTGACAGCATAACAGAAATTGCGGCTAAAATGGGATATGATAATCCCAGTAAATTTTCCGAGGTATTCAAAAAGGAATTTGGAGAACTGCCTTCCGAGTTCCGAAAAAAGTTGTCCAAATAGGGGATGTTTGGTCTTTTTAGAGTGGCGGCAAAATAGCAGATACAATATACTATCATCTGTGCGAGCAGATGATTTAAGAGCGTCGTGCAGACGCTCTTTCTTTTTACATGGAGGTTAGCCCCCTCTAACTCTCAAAGGAGTCGGTATTATGAAACAGGATATGAGAAAATATATCCTACGGAAACTGATTGAACTGATATTTACTTTACTGTTTGTAACTCTGTTGTCTTTCTTGCTGATGAGACTGTCATCCGTTGATCCGGCCACAGCTTATGCAAAGAGGATGATCGGAAACCCCACAGCGGAGCAGATTGAAAAAATTCGGATTCAGTTAGGTTTTGATAAACCATTGCTTGTCCAGTATGGCCGTTGGGTATGGGACTTACTGCATTTTGATTTAAGCGTTTCTTTGGCAAATGGACATGATGTTTGGACGGATATTGCCACAGCCTTTCCGAAAACGCTTGGAATTGTAGCTCTGGCATCTATCTTTCAGGTTGTTTTCATTGTAATCGTTAGTTGTATTGCCTTTTTACTTCCCTGGAAACTTCCGAAAAAGGCAGTCAGGCTTTTGTGCATTTTGGGTGTGTCCATACCCTCTTTCTATTTGGCAACCATTTATCTGGATTATTTTGCTGTTCAAAAGTCCTTAATTTCTGTGGCAGGAAATACAACCCTACTCAGCTACATATCTCCGGCAATCTGCATTGGCGTATTCGGGGCTTCTTTCTATACGCCGCTTCTGATGGATGCTCTGGAGCATGAAAGCAACGAGGATTACGCATTTTATGCCCGTTGCCGTGGGCTTTCGGAAAAAAGGCTTTTGCTGTGCCATTTTTTCCCGCGGGCAGCGATGGGTTTAGTTCCAAACTTTTTACAAAGCATTGGTTTGGCACTGGCTAACGCAACGGTGATTGAATCCATTTTTTCAATTCCGGGATTTGGTTATCTGATTGTAAACCATGTGCTTGATCGCGATACTCCCATGATACACGCCGAGGTGTTTTTTCTGGCGCTGGCGATTGCTCTTTGCAACATTGCCGCTGACTTGGTGCAGTGGGCAATCGGGCGTAAAAAGGGGGTGGCGTAAATGAAAACGAAGCGTTTTCGGAAATGGTGTGCGATTTTCATTCCAACCCTTGTGATTATTTTCTTTTTTGCCGGATTTTTATTTGCACCCAACGATCCAATGAAATCAAACTTGTTGGAGAGATATGCTGATCCCAGCGCAGAATATCCGTTTGGTACGGATGCTTTAGGGCGCTGCATTCTGTCACGGATTCTTTATGGTGGCTGGACAACGCTGGGGATTGTATTAGGAGGCTCTCTTATTGTTTTTCTGCTTGGCACTGTTATCGGAATGGTGACAAGCCGGGCCGTTATGAAAGAAAATGCACTTATTGATGGCCTGATTAACGCTGTTACAGCCATCCCCCCGATTGCGTATTTAATTGTGTTTATTGGAGCCTGGGGCAGCGGAGCGAAAACTACTCTTGTCGCGCTCACTGTGTCTTACATTTTGAGATACATAAAACTGGTTCGTACCCGTACCGACATGGAAATGGGAAAAGCCTATGTCATGTGTGCAATCGCTTCCGGCGCTTCAAAGCTCAGAATCATGCTGATTCATATTTTCCCGAATTTGATTGCCGAAATGATTCGCTTTCTGTGCCTTTCCTGTGCGGATATGATTCTGGCTATTACCGGATTTTCCTTTATTGGATTAGGGCTTGGTGATAATGTAGTAGATTGGGGAAGTATGATTTTAGACGCAAGGGGTGCTTTGGTTCTTTACCCGACCATGATTCTCTATCCAATAGGGGCGGTAATTTTATCGACACTCTGCTTTAACGTCATTGGCAGGCAGTTGACAACGAAGGAGGCAGAGTGATGTTAAAAATTGAACAGTTAGATGTCAAGGAACGGTCAGGCCGCTACCTTCTGAAAGACATATCTATGGAAATTCCTGCAGGCCGTGTGATTGGACTTACAGGTAAAAGCGGCTCTGGAAAAACAACTTTGCTGCGGAGCATTTTGGGAATGCTTCACACAAGCTGTCATATTGATGCCGGGAAAATTTTGTTGGACGATATAGATTTATCACATCTTTCCCGCAAGTCACATCGTGAGCTTTGTGGGAAGAAACTTGGATTTATCCCCCAGAACCCTATGACGGCTTTTGACAGCCGATTAAAAATCGGTTATCAGATGCGGGAAACCTTTGTCAATCGTTTGCATTTGAATACAAGTGAAGCAACTGACCTGGCGAAAGAGAAACTGGTTTCCGTAAATCTAAAAGACACGGATCGGATTTTGGGTGCGTATCCGTCTGAACTATCAGGCGGAATGCTACAACGAGTAGCTGCGGCAATCTTATTGGGAATGTCGCCGGATTATGTTTTAGCCGATGAACCAACCGCTGCATTGGATGAAGAAAACAGGGATTTGTTGCTTCTCATCATGCAGGAGCAAATGAAGGACAAAGGCATATTATTTGTATCCCATGATGTGGCCGCACTTAAAAACTTATGTCAGAACGTTTATGTTCTGGGAGCTGGAAAAATTATTGAGCATGGAACGATGGATAAACTCTTGTCAAGTCCGCAGACAGACTGGATGAAACAATTTTCCGCGTTGAGCCATAGGGAAAGTCGGGGTGAATGGAAATGGGAGAAATTGTAATCCAGAATGTAAATCAGGTATATCATAATGCGAATCAGGGAGATTTTAATGCGCTTTCGGACATCAACCTCCACCTTTGTAAAGGTGAAAGTCTTGCTATTGAGGGAGAAAGCGGATCGGGAAAAAGCACGCTGGCAAGACTTCTGATCGGCATTGAGAAACCAACTTCTGGCAAAATATTACTGGATGGTGAAGATATAACCTGTTGGAATTATCGAACATGGAAACAGCATCGTAAAAAAATACAGGCGGTTTTTCAGGATTCTTCCGGCACTTTAAATCCTGCCAGGTCCGCATACGCAAATGTGGAAGAAGCACTGGTGAACTTAACTGATAAGAAAAGAGCTGAGAGAAAAAAACATATTTTAGATTTGATGGATGCCGTACACATGGATTATAGGCTTTTGGAAACTCCTGTCCGTCAGCTTTCGGGCGGCGAACAGAGGCGTCTCTCTTTGCTTCGGGCGATTGCCGTGGAACCAGATTACTTAATCATGGATGAAGTGACCAGCGGGCTTGACCTGATTTCGGCGGATGCCGTACTTACTTTAGTAGAGAACTTTGTGAAGCTATCCGGCAGCTCCTGCATTTTCATTACGCATAGCAGAAAGGACGCAATGCGTATTGCAAATCGGATTATCATCATGCGGGAGGGACGGATCGCCGAGCAAGGCTATCTAATAGATCAATTATCAAACCAGAAAGGACAAGGATAACATGAAACAGATTTACAAGAAACTTCTCGCCGCTGCATTGGGCGTGAGTATGCTTCTGTCTATGGTCGGCTGTGGTCAGAATGATACCTCCGATCAGACGCAGACTGGCGGTGAAAACGAAGCGAAGGTACTGACGATCGTCACGGCTAAGGAATTGGACAGCCTTACGACACTGACCATGAACAAGGAAAACAATATTGCCTGTGGCCTGGTCTATGAGACTTTAGTCGCCTATGAGGACGGGGAAATTGTTCCCGAACTGGCCGAGGAATGGGGATGGGATGAGACAAATACTGTCCTTACCTTTAAGCTCCGTCAGGATGTTGCTTTTACAGATGGAGCCGCTTTTAATGCGGAAAGCGTAAAGGAAATTCTGGACTTTGACCGTTCCAACCCTAATTTTAGCGGTATCAAGGGCATTTACAACATTGAAAGCGTAGAGGTTGTTGACGAGTACACGGTGGCTGTTCATTATGCTGCCCCTTGCTTCTCTTATATCAATGACTTCTGCTTCCAGAATGTTGCTGGTATGATGTCCCCGAATGTGTTTGAAGCTGAAAACTTCCAGACATTCACAGATGTTGTCGGCACTGGTCCATACATCCGCGAAGAAATGATTTCCGGTGACTGCACCCGTTTTGTCAGAAATGAAAACTATTGGGGCGAAGCTCCTTACTATGATGAAGTTGTCATAAAGTATATCCCGGAGGCATCTTCCAGACTTCAGGCATTACAGACTGGTGAGGTTGACCTGATTTACGGTGCTGACCTTCTCAGCTATGATGACTATAATCAGGCTCTTTCTCTGGATGGGATCGAGGGCGCAATCAATGATGGAAATACCCTGACCCGGAACCTGGTTCTGAATGCGTCCAGCGAAATTTTGAGCGATCTTAAGGTTCGCCAGGCGATTGCATACGCTGTCAATAAGGAAGAAATCACCAAGGGCCTGACCTATGGATACGAAACTCCGGCCACCAGCCTGTTTGCACCCGGAGCGCCCTACACAGACATTACTTATAACAGCACATGGAGCTATGATCTGGATAAAGCAAATGCACTTCTGGATGAAGCTGGATGGGTGATGAATGAAAGCACTGGTATCCGTGAAAAAGATGGACAGCAGCTTTCCCTGAATTACACCTATTGGACTGATCTTTCTCTTGCACAGGACATGGCTCTTGCAATTAAGACCCAGCTTGCAGAGGTTGGTATTGACGTAACCACTACCGGCCAGGATCAGATGACCTGGTGGACCGAAGGCGTTGCAGGAAATTATGACATTACAACATGGAATACAGAAGGGTCTTATACTGAACCGCACAAGTTCCTGCAGGAATCCCTCGGTGCTGATCCTCATGCTATTTCCTTGCAGGCACTTGAGGATTTCCAGAGCTATTCGGATGCGGTAAATGCGTTCTCCACCTCTGCTGATCCCGAAGTGGTTCAGAGTGCGATTGCTACTGCACTGAATGTTTCCAACGACAATGTGATTGACCTTCCGATCTCCTATTCTAAGGATCTGGTTGTATATAATTCCTCCAAAATCGCCGGATATACTTTCTCCAGCGTGCCACAGTTCTTTGAGATCGATAACGTACAGCCTGCGGAATAAATATAATCCAATGTCTAAATGGAGGGTTTAAAGCCCTATCAGAGTGGCGAAAAATAGCCGAACGACTATAATAGAGGTTGGTTAGAATTGTTTAACCAACCTCTATTTTTATGAAAAGGAGCGTATGTGAAATGGACAAGAAAGATAATCCCATGTCCAGACTGATGGAACTTGCCGCTCCATATAAGGGTGAATATGTTCTTTCAGTGATTCTGGCAATCCTGGGTGTTGCCGCCGGATTGTTGCCGTTTTTTGCAGTTTCAAAAATTGTGATTCTCTTGATGGATGGAGAGACATCTGTGGCCGTCTATATGGAGTGGTGTCTGATTGCGGGAATTGGTTTCCTTGGAAAAGTATGCTTTGCAAATTTATCTACTTTAGTTTCCCATACGGCCACTTTCGCAACTCTGGCGGAAATCCGCCTGAAACTAGCAGATAAACTTACCAGGGTTCCGATGGGCTATATGATTAACACCCCATCGGGAGAATTAAAAAATGTCTTGGTAGATCGTGTGGAGGGAATGGAAACGACCCTTGCGCATTTAGTACCGGAGCTGACAGCGAATCTCTGTATTCCAATTTGTATTCTGATTTACCTACTGTTTTTGGATTGGAGAATGGCGCTGGCTGCATTGATTACCCTGCCGATTGGTATGTTGTGCTATAAGGGAATGGCAAATGGATATGAAGAAAAATTCCAGGGTCTTATTATGCGCGTGCGTAAAATGACCAGCACTGTGGTTGAGTATATCGGCGGGATAGAAGTCATTAAGGCGTTTAATCAGTCTGCTAATTCTTACCAGAAATATTCAGATGCCGTTGAAGATAATGCGTCCTATGCTGTGAACTGGATGAAAAGCGTGCAGCTTTACAAATCCATGCTTGTTACAATCTGGCCCAGTGTGTTAGTGTGTGTTCTTCCTATTGGCTGTGTCCTGTACCGGAACGGGAGCCTGAGCGTTCCGGCATTTGTTACCTGTATCGTGCTGTCATTGGGTATTATCACACCAATTTTAAATGCCATGAACTTTACGGACAGCATTTCTCAAATGAAATCAGTAGTCGGGGAATTGTGCGCCGTATTGGATGAAAAAGAACTGGATCGCCCGGAAACGCCGGTGTCTATTCATTCTTCCAATATTGTGTTAGAAAACGTCAGCTTTTCGTATGAAAGCGAAAAGCCGTTGCTAAAAAATATCAACCTTTCTATTCCAGAAAACAGCATTACCGCTTTTGTCGGTCCCAGTGGCGGCGGCAAGTCTACCATTACGAAGCTGATTGCGGGATTTTGGGATGTAACAAACGGAACTGTCAAGTTAGACGGAACAGATATTCGCAAAATTCCGTTGTCACAGCTTATGGATAACATCGCTTATATTTCACAGGACAACTATCTTTTTGACGAAACTGTTTTAGAAAATATCCGTATGGGAAAACCATCCGCAACGGATGAAGAAGTATATCAGGCTGCCAGAGATTGTGGCTGCTATGATTTCATTCTGAATCTGGAAAATGGATTCCATACAGTTGTCGGAGGTGCAGGAGGTCACTTGTCGGGCGGTGAGCGCCAGAGAATTGCGATTGCCCGCGCTGTACTGAAAAATGCGCCGATTGTTATTCTTGACGAGGCAACCGCTTACATTGACGCCGAGAATGAAGCCTTAATTCAAGAGGCAATGGCAAAAGTGATTGCCGGGAAAACCGTTCTGATGATTGCGCACCGTCTTTCTACGATTACCGATGCAGATAAAATTGTTGTCATAAAAGATGGGCAGATTATTGACGAAGGAACACATGAAAACTTATTGACTTCCTGTACGCTCTATCAGGAAATGTGGAAAGCGCACATGGACACAAAAGATGTGGCGTAGGAGGTGCGAAGATGATAAAGACATTAAGCAAGATTTATCAGTTTTCAGGGAAAATGCAGGAGACAATGAAAAAAGCTATCCTTTTTTCTGTCCTGCACTCCCTTTTTGATATGATGTCCTTTGGAGCATTAGCCATGGTTTTTTCGGGTTTAACAGACGGTTTTACTACGTCTATGATCTGGATGATATTTGGAATCACCCTGGCAAGTATGCTGCTTAAAATTTATTGCAGCTACATTTCAGATTTCGGCAAGGTGCAAATTGGATATTTTATGTGCGCGGAGAAACGGATTCATATTGGAGATCGCATGAAATATATGCCGATGGGGTATTTCAACGATCACAATTTGGGGAATTTGACTTCTGTCGTCACTACGACTATGGGCGATATTGAAAATAATGCGTCCATGGTGCTAACCAACATATTAGGCGGCTATATCCATGCAGCGATTATTACTATTGTTATGCTCTGTATCGACTGGCGGATCGGACTGACGATTTTGTGCGGGATTCTGCTTTTTACATGGTGCATCGGCCGGTTACAGAAAAAATCGGAAACGGTTTCGCCACAAAGACAGCAGGCCCAGGAGGCCCTCGTTTCTAATGTGCTGGAATACGTTCAAGGGATGCTGATTGTAAAATCCTTTAATCTCGGTCAAAATTCCAATAGCAAAATGAGACAGGCAATTCTGGACAGCAAGGATAAAAATCTGAAATTAGAGCGTACATTCGTCCCTTACAATATGCTGCAACAAATCATTCTCTACGGAACAAGTATTCTTGTTATAGTGGATGGGTTGTACTTTTACCTGAATGGAACGATGGCGCTTTCCATTTGCCTGCTTATGACAGTAGCATCCTTTATGCTCTTTGGTCAGCTTCAGTCAGCCGGAAATACTTCCGCACTCCTGCGGTTACTGGATGTTTCGATTGACAAAGTAAACGAAATTGACAAAACTCCCGTCATGGACGAACATGGTAAACCCGTAAAGTCTGAAAATTACAATATTGTTTTTGATGATGTTTCTTTTTCTTATGGCGAACACCAGGTTCTGGATCATGTGAGCCTGACTATACCCGAAAGAACCGTAACGGCTATCGTCGGTCCGTCCGGTGCCGGAAAAAGTACGCTTTGTAACCTGATCGCCCGGTTTTGGGATGTTGACGGAGGAAAAATTACAATCGGCGGTGTAGATGTGCGGGATTACACACTGGACAGTCTGCTTACCAATATTAGCGAAGTATTCCAAAAGGTATATCTTTTCGCTGATACCATAGAAAATAATATCAAATTCGGCAATCCAGCGGCTTCCCATGAAGAAGTTGTAAAAGCAGCTCAAAAGGCTTGCTGCCATGAGTTTATTATGAGCCTGCCAGATGGTTATGGCACCGTAATTGGAGAGGGAGGCGCTACATTGTCCGGCGGTGAAAAGCAACGGATTTCGATTGCCAGAGCAATCCTGAAAGACGCTCCTATCATCATTTTAGACGAAGCTACATCAAGCGTCGATCCAGAAAATGAAAATCTTCTGATGGGTGCTATTGCAGAACTGACAAAGAATAAAACGGTTATTATGATAGCTCATCGGCTAAAAACAGTCAGAAACGCAGATCAAATTTTCGTGTTGTCTGGTGGTCACATTGTTCAGACAGGCAAACACGAGGATTTGATAAGGCAGCCTGGTATTTATGCAGATTTCATTGGTATTCGCAAGAAAGCGATTGGATGGAAACTAAAATAGCCGTGGGAAGGAGGAGGCAATGAAACTATATGCGTCAGGCGAGGATTACTTAGAGGCCGTGTTGGTTCTTCAAAGGAAACAGGGCATGGTTCGCTCCGTTGATCTTGCCCGGCACATGGGCTTTAGCAAACCGAGCATCAGCCATGCGGTGGGCGGTTTGAAGAACGGTGGTTTTCTGATCGTGGATGACGATGGATTTCTCCATCTGACCGCCATAGGTCAGGAGGTTGCCGAGAAAATCTATGAGCGGCACCGATTTTTTATGGAGCAGCTTGTGGCCGCTGGCGTTGATCTTGAAACGGCAGAACAGGAGGCTTGCCGGATCGAACACGCCATCAGTGATACATCTTTCCGAAAGCTGAAGGAGA
>ULYM01007857.1_pt1 | contig 10406 bp, 7 predicted proteins | sample 1962141 | NCBI WGS metagenome assembly ULYM01 (sample SAMEA4835862, study PRJEB28245) | human gut metagenome | biome: gut microbiome; material: fecal sample | place: Denmark | collected 2008
CACGCCGCTGCGAACGCCGCGTTGTGACTCTCGCCAACGAGCACGATGTGGACCAGAACGTGCTGACATACCTCAACCGTCTGAGCGACTATTTCTTCGTTCTTGCACGCTTCAACAACATCCACAACCAGATTGAAGAGATTTTTTGGGACAAGGATTGCAAATAAACAAGCAATTGACAGGTTTTTAACTAAATTTAAACCCGCATTCTATTTGAAATTTGTTTTTTTACTATCTTTGCAGTCTTAATAAAAAAACGCAGATTAAAAACGATAGAATTATGTATTGGACTCTTGAACTCGCATCAAAGCTTGAAGATGCGCCCTGGCCAGCAACCAGAGAAGAACTTATCGACTACGCCATGCGTTCTGGTGCTCCGCTCGAAGTTATCGAAAACCTTCAGGAAATGGAAGATGAAGGCGAAGTGTATGAATGCATCGAAGACATTTGGCCTGACTATCCAAGTAAGGAAGATTTCTTCTTCAACGAGGACGAATACTAAAAAGCCCACAAGCTGACTTGCTCAGCTTCGAGCATTGAATATAAGCGGTATAGGAATTGTGAACATTCCTATACCGCTTTTTCCGTTCTTTTACCGTCAAAGGCAGTGCAAGCCGAGCGCAATGAAGTTTACTTCAATTGCTGAAGCGCAAGTCGCGTCAGGTATCTACCTGCAGGGGCTTACAGTAGTTTATTGGAATGCGTATGGTGGATGTAATCACATAAACTGAAATGGGAACATATTTACCAGCGATATTATACTAATTTTCAAACAAAAAGCACTACCTTTGCTTTCTAATTTTGTCACAAGTGACATTATTTGGAAGTATATGATAGTAAGCAGAAGTAAATACATCGACCAATTAGTACGTTCAAAAGGGAATGGACTGATTAAAATAGTCACTGGACTACGCCGTTCTGGTAAGTCTTTCCTACTAAAGAAACTCTTTCGCCAGCATTTGCTTAATGAGAGAGTTGCAGAAGACCATATCATAATCATTGATATGGAAAGTCGTAAGAACAAGAACTTTAAAGACCCAGACTTTTTGCTTGATTGGGTTGAAAAAGAAATGAAGGACGACTCTACTTATTATATAATCATTGATGAAGTGCAGGAAATCAGTGACTTTGTAGAGGTTCTTTCAACACTATCGGTGACAGAAGGAGCGGATGTATATGTCACTGGCTCAAACTCTCGCTTTCTTTCGTCAGATGTGGTTACGGAATTCCGTGGCAGAGGTGATGAAATTCATATTTGGCCTTTGTCGTTTGCGGAGTTTATGTCTGTTTATGAAGGTTCAAAGGAAGAAGGATGGGCTGAATATCTGATGTTTGGAGGTCTACCACAACTTCTCACACAAGTTGGTGACGACAAGAAAGCAGACTTTTTGCGTCGTCTGTATCGCACCGTGTACCTTAGAGACATATACGAGAGAAATCCGATAGAAATGAAAGCAGAGTTTGAAGAACTCTCAAAGATAGTGGCATCAAGTATCGGTGCACCAGTTAATGCGCAGAATATAGCAAATACATTCAAGTCTGTCAGTAAGGCACAGGGTCTCAGTGTTAAGACCATTTCCACGTATTTGGGATATATGCAAGACTCATTCTTGATAGAGAAGTCTGAACGGTATGACATCAAAGGGAGAAAGTATATTGGTGCTCTTTGCAAATACTATTATCAAGACATAGGTTTACGCAATGCGATTCTTTCATTCCGCCAAAACGAGACAACGCATATTATGGAGAATGTCATTTACAATGAAATGCGTATGCGCGGCTGGCTTGTTGATGTTGGCAATATCTTTCATCGTGTCAGAAATGAGGCAGGCAAGCAGCAACGTGTAACACTTGAAGTCGATTTTGTTTGTAATAAGGGGAGTGAGCGTATCTATATTCAGTCTGCCTACAAAATGCCAGATGTGGAAAAGATGGAACAAGAGAAACGTTCTCTGAAACTTGTAGATGATTTTTTCCGAAAGATAATAGTGGTGGGGGAACATACAAAAACATGGAGTGACGAGAAGGGTATACAGATAGTCAGCATTTATGACTTCCTTTTGACCCCATCATTTACAGAGTAGAGTATAGCATTGTCTTTATGGGCTGTAACATGGTCACAGTTTTGCTTTTTACGGTCTTTCACTACGAAATAAAATGATCGAAAAGACAGACGTAATGGTATAACCACTTGAAACTCAACACGCCTCACCCCTCATCAACGAGGACGAATACTAAAAAGCCCACAAGCTGACTTGCTCAGCTTCGAGCATTGAATATAAGCGGTATAGGAATTGTACGACAACATTCCTATACCGCTTTTTCCGTTCTTTTACCCCAAAGGCAGTGCAAGCCGAACATCCCCTATGCCTGTGCGCCCCGTTGCAGAAAAGTAATGCAAAGCGATGCGTCATGAAAGATTCCCTTGCTATACAATAAAGGATAAAGGCACAAATGGCATAGCGAAAAAGGACATTTGGCATAATAGACTTGGAACAAATGGTATAACAAAAATAGCGCATCTGGTATATTTTACGATAAAGTCCATTCATTTTCAATAGTTTATTTGTAATTTTGTCCAGAGAATCAAAACAACAAGGGATATGAAACAATACAGACCTCGCATAGCAGACGGAATGTTAAGACGCAGACTTATGGGAGTCGGCGCAGTTCTGATACAAGGCCCTAAATGGTGTGGCAAGACAACAACAGCCGAACAACAGGCAAAAAGTGTCGTGTATATGGATGACCCTGAATATATGGAGCAAAATGTAGAATTGGCAAGTCTCTCCCCCAAGAAACTTCTTGCCGGTGCTACACCACGCTTGATAGACGAATGGCAACTTGCGCCACAACTATGGGATGCCGCCCGTTTTGAGGTTGACCATAGAGACGAAGAAGGACAGTTTATTTTCACAGGCTCTGCCGTACCTACCGATACGGATAAGATACACCACTCCGGTACAGGTAGGTTTGCATGGTTGACGATGAGAACTATGAGCCTTTACGAGTCAGGAGAATCTACAGGTGAAGTTAGCTTAGGGGATTTGTTTAGCAAGCCTGGTGTGGATATTTTTGGAACCAACAATCTCAATATAGACTCTATAGCATGGCTCATTTGTCGTGGAGGATGGCCAAAAGCCACCACTATAAACAAAGAAGTGGCATTGGATATGGCGTACAGATATTATGAAGCCGTTGTCAACAACGACATATCACGTGTTGATAATGTAAAGCGTGATACTGAAAGAGCCAAAAGGATTCTCCGTTCAATCGCAAGAAATCAATGTGCACAAATTTCAGTCAATACCATTTGTGCTGACATTGAGAACAATGATACAGCTTCAGCCAATCGTCTTACGATAGCTTCATACATAGAAGCCCTGAAAAAAATATTTGTATTAGAAGATTCTCTTGCTTGGAATCCTAATTTGAGAAGTAAAACGGCAATAAGAAGTTCTGAAACCCGGTATTTCTCCGACCCTTCGATTGGAATTGCAGCATTGGGTATCGGTCCCAACGACCTCATAAACGACCTTAGCACTATGGGCCTATTCTTTGAGTCTATGTGTGTCAGAGACTTAAGGATCTATGCTGATGCACTGGAAGGCTCCATCTACCATTATCGAGACAGTAAGGGATTGGAGTGTGATGCCGTCTTGCATTTGAGAAACGGCAGCTATGGACTAATAGAAATAAAATTAGGTGGTGAGAAAAACATAGAAGAAGGGGCGAAGAATTTGAAGCGCCTTGCCTCTAAAATCGACACGACAAAGATGAAAGCGCCATCGTTTCTTATGATTCTTACAGGCACAACTAAGTATGCCATACGGCGTGAAGATGGCGTGTATGTAGTTCCGATAGGATGTCTGAAAGACTAATATCACTTGAAACTCATTACGCCTTACCCCTCTTCAACGAGGACGAATACTAAAAAGCCCACAAGCTGACTCGCTCAGCTTCGAGCATTGAATATAAGCGGTATAGGAATTGCGACAACATTCCTATACCGCTTTTTTCAGTCACAAAAATATGCGTAAAACGCTTGTCAATATGAATATAAATCTATACATTTGCCTTATAACTGTGGCTTTTTGCCATGCAATCATTGCAACTATCATATTAATTAACCAATAAACCATCTTTACTATGGCAAATCTATTAGACGAAACTCAGGGACCAATCAATGACAACGGACGCGACATCCATGTCATAGACCGCCAACTCCCAGTGACAATCACATTCAAATCAACTCTATTTGAGATTGCCCTATGGGTGACAATTCCGGTTCTGACATTACTTTATGTGTCCTTTATGGGCAACAAGCTCGAATCGCCGGAAATGGTGGCTCTGATTGGCTGCGTGTGCGGCATATTGCCGGGAGTGATATTCATCTTTATGAAAATTTCCGCACGCAACTACTTCCAGCAACTCGAACAGCGCATCCAAGCCGAAGCGTCAAACATCGACAACTACCTCGAACAACGGGTGCAGATACTTCAGAATGTAGTAGGTCTTGTTGACCGCGCCGTAGACCTTGACAAGGACGTGATGAAGGCTGTGGCTGCATTGCGCGGAGGGAAAATCAACGACGCCAACCGCAGCGATGTAAACAGCCAGCTGAATATGGCTTGCGGACGGCTGTTTCCTCAAGTTGAAGCCTATCCCGAACTGAAAGCCCACCAGGCGATAGCCGACGCCATGCAACAGAACAGCTATCTGCAGCGTGAAATCACGGCTGCCCGTACGGTATACAACAGCAGGGTGACTCAATGGAACACGGACATTTTCGCCTGGCCTACCAAGATGATTGTCGCAGCCCGTCAAGGCTACACGACAAGAATCCCGTTTACCGCCTCTGCCGAGACCCGCGAGATGGCTCGCAGCAAATTCTTTTAATCGGCGGTGATGACAGACGACATCTATGACCCGCTCGATGAATATGTCAACACGTTTCAGCCCCGCTTCGAGCAGGTAGCGAAAGACACATTCGCCCAACTGGCGAAGGAAGCCCAAGTGGATGTTGACGCCAACCGACAGACGTGCCGTTTGCTGTACGACGCAGAGAAGTCGCTCGGCGCGGTGAAATCACGCATCGGCTGGACAACGTTCTTATGCGTCATTCTTTGGTGCTGCGCAGCCATAGGAATTTTTGTCATCTGCAAAGATTACGGCACGATGAGCCCGGCAATCGCCACCGCTGTATTGTTGTCGGTATTGGCTGCTGTCATCTTGCTCTTATCCGTGATTCATCCACGCCTCAAAAGGCTGAAGGCTGAACGCGGCGACCTGAAGCAGACCGTCGCGCAACACAAGGACGAGGCATGGGAACAGATGGCGCCATTAAATCGCCTGTACGACTGGGATGTGCTGACGCGCATGATGACCGAGACCGTGCCTCGGCTTGAATTCGATCCTTACTTCACCGAGCAACGCCTCGCCGACCTGCGTCAGGTATATGGGTGGGACGACACATTCAATGCCGTGCGTTCGGTTGTCTACTCCCATTCCGGCCTTATCAACGGCAATCCGTTCGTGCTTTGCCGCATGCGCAAGATGGAGATGGGCACAAAGACATATTACGGCCATAAAACCATCTATTGGACCACACGCGAATATGGCTCAGACGGCAAGATGAAGACTGAACACCATTCCCAGACCCTCACTGCCAGCGTCACAGCCCCCTATCCCGGATATTACGAGAAGACACGGCTTATATATGGCAATGTGGCAGCCCCCAACCTCACGTTCTACCGCAAGAAGAACGGGCTTGCCAGTTGCAAAGGGTCGCTGTCATACAGATGGCACAGGCTAAAGTTGCACAACAAGGCACGCAATCTCAGCAAAGGCGACTATGCCATGATGACAAACGAGGATTTCGAAGTGGCGTTCGACACCAGCAACCGCAACGACAACCAGCAGTTTGCCCTGCTCTTCACGCCACTTGCCCAAGCCAATATGCTCAAGTTGCTTCAAGACGATGACGTGGGCTATGGCGACGATTTCGATTTTGTCAAGGACCACATGATAAACACCATCATTCCCGACCACATACAAGCCATCGACCTTGACATGAACCCGCGCCAATATCAACACTTTGACTACGACCAAGCGGAGCATGACTTCCACGACATCAACGCACGCCTCTTCCGCGCCGTATATTTCTCTCTGGCTCCATTGCTCTGCGTGCCGATGTACCAGCAGATAAGGTCGCGACAGGACATTTATGGAAGCCACATGCAGCGCCAAAGCGCATTCTGGGAACACGAGGCTCTTGCGAACTTCTGGGGTCAGGCGTATTTCAAACACCCGCAGTGTGTCACCGACAATATTCTCAAGACCAAGGCCCACAAGGACTCCGACGGCTCGACCACAATCACCGTCTTTGCCCATGGATACCGGACTGAAAAGCGTCTCACCTACATTTCAAAATGGGGCGGCGACGGCAGAACCCATCAAGTGCCTGTGTATTGGGACGAGTATCTTCCTGTTGTAGGTCAAGGAAGCATCAGCATGACTGAAGACAACAGCGCAGATGCCGCCACTTCCCAGAAACAGCGCATAGACCACATCTCAGACGTGCTGAAGAAATCGGGGCTGAACGTGTACCGTAGACATATTGCCTCCAAAGTGCGATAAGAAAGCCTCTGATTTTTGCTCCTGCCCCGGCACAAAGCGGCGCAGCCACAGCCCATAAAAAAGGCCGTTCACGCGGTGCGTGAACGGCCTTTTTTATGGAATAAGATACTTTGTCTTACTTTGATTTCTTCGCCATCTTGCGACGCATCATCGAGTAAGCCACCGGAGTTGCGACATAGATTGTCGACAACGTACCGAGGATCACACCGAAGAGCATTGCGAATACGAATCCGCGGATTGTCTCACCACCGAGCAGGAAGATTACGAAGAGCACGAGCACCGTAGTGGTCGATGTCATCACCGTACGTGTCAAAGTCGTGTTGAGCGACTTGTTGATCACGTCGCGGCGGTCCTGCTTAGGATAGAGTCCCACCATTTCACGGATACGGTCGAATACCACCACGGTATCGTTGATTGCGTAACCGATGATTGTAAGGATAGCTGCAATAAACTGCTGGTCGATCTCCATAGAGAATGGGAGCACGCCCCAGAAGAGCGAGTAGAAGCCGATAATCACAAACGATGTGAATGCCAGCGAAACCAACGCACCCATAGAGAACGAGAAGTCGCGGAAGCGGAGCAGGATGTAGAGTGCAATCGCAACGAGCGAGAGAAGCACTGACCAGACAGCACCGCGGGTCATGTCGTCGGCAATCGACGGTCCGACCATTTCCGAAGAAACCACACCATGGTGCTCATCCTTGACGTTGAAGTTGTCATAGCTCATACCGTTGAGCTCATCTTTCAAACCAGCGTAAAGTTTCTGCATGATTTCCTGGTCCACATTGTCGCTGTTGTCGTTGATCTTATAGTTGGTCGACACGCGCACACGGCTGTCGTTGTCAACAGTGATTACAGAGACAGAAGCGTCAGGGAACATCGGCATCAGCTTCGTTGTGATGTCGTCGGTCTTGACAGCGTGGTCGAATTGTACCACGTAGTTGCGTCCGCCAGAGAAATCGATACCCTTGTTGATGCCACGCACGAAGAACGAAACAATAATCACTACTGTGATAGCGGCAATCACTGTCCAAGCCTTCTTGGTTTGTCCGAGGAAGTCAACTCTTGTGCCGGTAAGGAAGTTGCGGCTGAATCGTGTTGTAAATGTGTATGTGCGCTCTTTCTTCTTCAACAATGCCTCAAACACAAGGCGAGAGATAAACACTGCTGTGAAGAACGAGCAGATGATGCTTATGAGCAATGTAGTTGCGAAGCCCTTGATCAAACCTGTACCGTAAACCATCAAGATGATAGCCGTGATTACAGAAGTAAGGTTCGAGTCGAAGATAGCCGAGAATGCATTCTTGTAACCGTCGGCGAGAGCGGCTTTCACGTTCTTGCCGGCACGGAGTTCCTCCTTGGTGCGCTCGAAGATAAGCACGTTGGCATCGACAGCCATACCGAGCGAAAGCACGATACCGCAGATACCCGGCAACGTCAACACTGCCTGGAACGAAGCCAGGATTCCGAGAGTGAAGAAGAGGTTGAGCACCAAGCACATGTTGGCCACCATAGCCGGAGCGAATCCGTAGAACGAAATCATATAGATCATCAACAGAATCAATGCAATCACAAACGACCAGATACCAGCCTCAATTGCCTGCTGACCGAGTGACGGACCGATTTCTGTGTGGCTTACGATTGACACGCCAGCCGACATGCCACCACCTGTAAGCACGTTGACCAAGTCGTTTGCCTCCTCAACGGTGAAGTTGCCGGTGATTGAAGAGCGTCCGCCTTCGATTGCTGTGTTAACTGTCGGGAATGAATATACCTGATCATCGAGAACGATTGCCACCTGCTTGCCGATGTTGTCACGGGTCAATTTTGCCCATTTCGAAGCGGCGTCGTTGTTCATCGTCATGCTGATTTCGTAAGAACCGCTGAACTGGTTGAGCTCTGCGCTTGCGTTGTCGATCATGTCGGCATCGCCGAGAGCAGCCTCACCGTTGCTTGTGCGGAGAGCCACCAACTGGAAGTATACGCCTTTCTTGTCGACGCCCTTCACTGACCAGCAGCACTTCAAGTCGGTCGGGAGCAGACGTTTTGCAGCAGCCGAACGGATGATGCGGTTTACGGCTGCAGTATCCGACTCATTTGCCACACCAATACATGCGCCGCCTACATATTGAGAGGCAGGCACCTGCACGTCTTTACCGTCTTTGCCTTCAATGGTCATCATGTCGGCTGACCAAATCATCTCTGCCAACGATTTGCCGGCAGGAGCAGCCTTAGGAGCCTTTGCCGGAGCCTCTTCAACAGCGGCTGCAGCCTCTGGTTGAGCAGTCTCAGCCACAGGAGCCGCGTCGACATCAGGAGCAGTTTCCTCTTTTACAGGAGCAGTTGCAACATTGCCCTTGCCAGAAGCATACTCAGAGCTGAGAGCCATGAAAGCCGACTGAAGGTTGCGGGCATCGTAAGTTGCATAGAACTCCAATCTCGCAGAAGTCTGAATCAGCTTGTATACACGCTCAGGCTCTTTCACGCCAGGAAGCTCCATAAGGATTTGTCCCTCGCGCTGCATCTCCTTGATATTAGGGGCGATCACACCGAAACGGTCGATACGCTCGCGGAGCAAGTTGACCGAACGAGAAACGTCGGTGCGTGTCTTCTCGCGGAGGATGCCTTCAACCTTAGAGTTGTTGTCGTTGGCGTTTACGCCTTCCACTGTTATGAATTTCTGAGCCAGACGCACGCCCGGGACGAGTTCCTCATACTTCTTGCAGAAAGCGCCGACGAAATCATCGCCTGCGTTCTGGCTGGCAAAAGCCAAAGCTTCGTTGAGTTTTGCGTCCAATGGGTTCTGTGCTTTTGAGCGGACAATGTCGGCTACTGAGATCTGGAGGGTGACGGTCATACCGCCCTTCAGGTCAAGACCCAGACCAATTTGTTTTTCGCGAACTTGATTGTATGTGTACCACATGTACACCTTTTCCTGCCCAACATCCTTGAGGTTGCGGGCATACGCTCTGTCATAGATTGAGTCGTAAGCGTTGCGGTAGGCATCTGATGCTTTGTCCTTGTTGATCTTCGCAGCCTCTGTAGCGGCAAATTTTGCAGCATTTGCGGCAGCGTCATTCTCCACGCTGTTTGTCACAAACGAGAAAGAAAGATAGAACAAGCAAACCAGTACCAAAAGCACGGTTATAACTCTGATAAAACCTTTACTTTGCATTTGTTTTTTAAGTTAATATTTGATTTTTAAATTTTATGCAGTTTTTTTCAGTCTGCAAATATACGGTATTTCTTTCAAGTTGAAAACTTTTTGTCAGAGTTTTAACCGTTTTGAAAATGTGTTTTTAAGCATATTATAATGTATCAGCCGCTTTTTCAACGCATTCTTTACTCAAGAAAACGAGGATAGTCAGGCAAATTTGCCATATCTTTTCATAAGATAGGCGGCGCCTCGGAAGAGCAAAATCAAACAAGTTTGTTTTGCTCTTCTCTCGGCTTGCACTATCTTTGCAAGCAGAAACGGAAAATCAGATGAACAACAGCAAGTCTCTATATTACATATTTATTATTATAGCCGCTGCGGTGATGTACTCGTGCGCCAACATCGGCAATCCGAGCGGAGGCCCTATCGACAAGACTCCGCCAATCTTTATGCGCAGCAATCCCACGCCTAACGCCGTAAACGTGAAGGACCGCAAAATCGAGATTTTCTTCGATGAGATTGTCACTCTCAAAGACCCGTCGACAAAAATCATCGTGTCGCCGGCGCAAACGGAGATGCCGCGCATGTCGGCTCTCGGACGCAAGGTGAC
>ULYM01025877.1_pt1 | contig 10385 bp, 9 predicted proteins | sample 1962141 | NCBI WGS metagenome assembly ULYM01 (sample SAMEA4835862, study PRJEB28245) | human gut metagenome | biome: gut microbiome; material: fecal sample | place: Denmark | collected 2008
TTGGGCAAGGCCTTCAAACGTAATGTCAGCGAAGGTCTTACCGTCTGCGGCGCCGCGCGTCGAGATATAGAGCATGGGAGATCTCCGTGAAGAGAATGACGTCACTCTTGAAAACGACATTCGTTGTGGGATGTCAGACGACGAAGAATTGTTAACGTCGTCCCGAACTATTGATCTGATCGTACCTTAGAAGTCGGCGCGACTTGTCACGGAGAGAGGAAGTATTTGTCCTTAGACACAAATAAGTGAAACTAGCCTCAAAAAATACTCACGTTTTAATAACTATCACTCAACAAACGAAACAGATATCTTTTTAATATTTGCAGAGCATATATATCCTTAAAGTTTACTCTTTACACTTGCTTCAATTCTCACAAGCTGTAACCCACTTATCCGAACTAATCTTTCCTTGTATATATCGTTTGACTTTTTCATAATTTCATATCCAGGAGGATTATTTTTTGATTTAATTATGATTAGCGACGAGTCATCCTTACATGACTCAAACAACTTATCACATACTCTTTGAGCTAAAGCATCAGATACACTTGAAATGAAAACATTCGGACTCGGCTCTATGAACCAAAGCTTCATCTTACCTCTTACCGCTGGAGGAATACGATCAGAAAATACAACTATCATCTTCATCTATATCCATAACTTCTTCAATATCTAAAACAACTTTCCCCATTAGCCCATATTCAACAACTCTATTACAAAATGCGTCAATTAAAAATCGTTTATCAAAAACATCTATATCATTAGCTACCAATGAAAATGCCAAATCAATAGTCAACCATTCTTTATACAAGTCTGCACCATCATACACAAATGGCATTGGCGATCCCGAATGTATAAAACCTATACGTGGCGAATATCCTGCATACAAAATCACAGATGTCAATATTCCATATAACAATCCATTAAAAAATGTCAAGCATCTATTCACCGGATCACTTTTAGCTGGTTGTCCAGAAATATAACAACGGCTATTCCAAGGAACGTTATATTTTTCAGATTTTTCAGCATATAACCTTTTAACACGTTGTCCCTCCATCCCCATCATGACTTGCAGCGATTTATCAAGTAATTCAGCATTTGGAAATCTTTTTGAAAACATCCGCCTAGCGACCTTCAGTCGAGACAAGGGGTTAAAAGCAAGACGTCCTTGTTTATAAAAATTTTGTGTATCTGCAGTGGGCGGCATACCATATGCATAAAACGTCAAAGAATCCTCACCTACCCAACATACCGAGCATCCACTAGAGGATATTGACTCAATGGCTGCATGTGTTACAGATGTTCCTGGTCCTAAAATTACAGAACCTATAACTGCTACCGGCAATCGAACAACATATCCCTCTGCACTAATCCACTTTACACTGCTGTCATCAATTTCGAGACGTCCATGTTCTAAGTACACATAGGGATATCTGTCCTTCATTTGAGGGAACATATCTTTTGTGATTCTAAAAAATATTTTTCTCATCAAAGCTCCATCAAGATTATTATGGACACTAAGGACAAAAGATATTCTTTATCTTTACATCATCATAAATTACTAATAGGGGATATTTACAGCCCGCATAAACACTGTGTTGCATACAAGCAACGATAACGCATTATCACATATACAAGTAGCAAATAAAATTAATTTCGACAAAATATCATTCCTAATTATCAGAAATACGACCAAAATAACCATCCAATATTATCTATATTTTCTTCTCATAAACTACCATTTGAATGGTATATATAAACTGCGATATTGCCGTACCAATAGTAAGAATGGCTAAGCTACAAGCACTATAAACGGCATGATGTCGAATTATCTCCTTTGCGCGGGAATAACCTGAATAGTTTTGTCTCCATGCTTTAAGGAATAGAAACAACCCCGCATACGCGGGGAGAACAGCGGCTTCGACGCAGAAGACATTGATTTCCGAGAAACATCCCCGCATACGCGGGGAGAACTTAAACAATCTAAGTTCAAACGCCTTGTGCGTGGAAACATCCCCGCATACGCGGGGAGAACCGTGCTTGCCTTGGCCTCAGAAAGGCCCTGGCGGAAACATCCCCGCATACGCGGGGAGAACGCGCTGCGCAAATCGGCGTGTTGCTTGACTTCAGAAACATCCCCGCATACGCGGGGAGAACAAAATGCACGTGGCGCCTTTCGCGCTGATGTTGGAAACATCCCCGCATACGCGGGGAGAACTAAATAAGATTGTAGGCGCGGAAAGGAAGCGCAGAAACATCCCCGCATACGCGGGGAGAACCCCGAAACAAGAACAAAGAAATCCACGAAGAGAGAAACATCCCCGCATACGCGGGGAGAACCCGCCGAAGAACCAAACACAGCAAAGATCGACAGAAACATCCCCGCATACGCGGGGAGAACTCCCAATCTCTTCTTTTCTAACGTAATAACCTGGAAACATCCCCGCATACGCGGGGAGAACTGTGTAGCGATGAAATCCGTCCACGATTTCATAGAAACATCCCCGCATACGCGGGGAGAACAAGACAAAGGAGTATCGTTAGCGGGCCGCTAAGGAAACATCCCCGCATACGCGGGGAGAACAAATCAAAGCGACCTTGACGCGACCACATGCGAGAAACATCCCCGCATACGCGGGGAGAACTTCGCATTTCGGCGTAATTTCGCCTGATGCTCGGAAACATCCCCGCATACGCGGGGAGAACTAAGCAGCCAGATTGCCCTGGGGGGTCGTGTCAGAAACATCCCCGCATACGCGGGGAGAACAGCCATTCATGAAAGTCTTCGCTGTTCATCACAGAAACATCCCCGCATACGCGGGGAGAACAGCAACATATTGAATCATTGATTCCTTTCTGTACTGTATTTAGTATGCAAGCCTCGTTCTAGCGTAAACCCTTAAGCGACAATTTTAATACTTATTTTTCACTTGGGAAATATTTAATGTATCGGGTTCCATATTTTTTTCGCAATCCGAATTCTAGTGGGACATCATTAATCAATGTTGAACCTAGTGCTGAAGAATCAACTTCTTTCCATACACCTTTAATTTTTTTCTCATCGAAATGGCTTTCAATTTCACTTCTTAACTGCTTCTCAGCTTCATCGAACGTGGGGTATACACCCGAAAACACAGGTATTGAAGGCGCACACGACTTTCTACCTAAATAAATGTCCCAACTCGGATTTCTAAATCCTTCTATAATTTTGCTTTCCCAGCCTTCAGGAATATCTTGCAAAACCGCAAATTTTGCATCCTGCAAATACGTTCGCCTAGTTAACCGTGCACCACCATTAACAGCTTTCTTTCCAGTGGCTGTTTTAGGAATACATTCTAATTCCCATGGATCATCTTCTGAATATCCATTACCAACCATGTGAAAATCTTCAATGGTATCAGTTTCGTTATCTCCAATTTCATATACGACCTGAGATGCATTCACCCATTCATGAAGAGCTTCACTTTGTGCTCCTTCAAGACCTAGTGCACAGAAAATAAGACCAATAACTCCAGATTTGGTTGGATGCAATTCTGTCGTTCTTCTCCAGAAAATAGAATTTGATCCCCAACTTTGCAATGGACCATACAAACGAAGATATAAAACCTTCGCCATTTTAGGCCCCTACAGCACATTGAAGATCTTTAATAAGGTGATCTATTGAATAATTCTCGTTCTGCCCAAATTCAAATTCATCAATCTTTCCATACAGCGAACCAGATAATTTTTCTTGGCGCTGCAACTCTTGCTGTAATAATTGAATACTAGCTTCTAAATAACCCCCAGTACGAGCCGACAAAACTGGTTTCTCAAAAGCACATTGCATGCGGTGGCCATTTCGAACGAGAACTTTCGCATAGTTCCACGGACAAGCAGCACTCATCGTAGCCTGCCTAGCCCCTGGAATTGCAACATACAAAGCTTTTACAAATGCTTTAATTGCCGACCTTATACTCTCCAAATCATTATCTTCTAAACCCAATGTCGATTTTAATTGTTCAATATTTAACGAAATATAACGATAATATGTAGCAGAAGAATACTCACTAACTCCCATATGAGCAGCTCCAGATTCATCCTCATTATTAACTTTACAATCATCTATTGCAGTGAAAAAATCCATCTCTGGAGCAACAGCATGCGTGGATATTGCGTGGCTAAAACTTGCCGCCGCTTCCACATTCATTGAAGGTGCTTTAGCCACCATTCTTCCAAATAAAGCTATATCAAGGCCATTCAGAACCTGAATTTTTCCTTTTTTAATAACTTTGCTTATATCTCCAATTTTCACAGACTTCTTATCAAGGAGTAAATCTGCAATCGCCTCATACTCCTTATCCGTGAAGAAGGTTAAAGAATCTTCAGCAATAAGTTTAGAAACTTCCTGAGCTGATTTAATGACCGCTTCTTCCGCGCAACCTTTATCCTTTAAAGATTTTTCGATGCCTTCTGCAACCTTCTTTGTTCGTATTCCAAGCTTGATATCAAAATCCCGCAAAGAAAGTCTCACAGAACGCTTCCAACATTGAGAGCTGACACGTGCCCGTTCTATTCCTCCAATAACACATGTTTTTGGCGAATTTGTATCATCTCGGTTCAAACATGAAACAGGAAAACTTTGAAGAATATGAAATTCAATAATTGGAAATTTATTCATTTTATACCTCTTAACAAGATGCTAACTGGAGAAAACCGAATCCAAATGCACGCCCCTTACCAATACCGGTATGAAACGCCGACTTAAATTTTTCTCTATCCTCAACTTTAAGGAAGCCAGACAAACGAGCGTGTGAAAAAACAAGTCTTCTTTTACCCTTATAAAAGTAATCAACGCCACGCTGATCCACTTGTGCAACATGAGTTAACATACCACGTGTCGCTGCCTTCGCTTCAAACCATTCAATGATGTCATTCTCTTTTGTTATTGCAATTCTGACATTTTCACGACAACGGCAAGTATTCATCAATATTTGGAATCGGTATTTATCTTTATCAAGGAAAAAACTTGGCAACTCCTTGACTTCCAACGATACTCCTTCCATTAAAGGACGAACATTTATTGGTAAATCTGATAAAAAATCTATTCTTCTCCCATAGATTGTAGTTCCTTTATCTACCCATTGGAAACCGGATGAGTCTGATTGAGTCTCCTTCTTTTGATATTCAAATAGCTCTTGAATAACACGATGTATAGAATAACGATCGGTTATTCTCAACTGAGCCTGAGCTTCTAAGCTCAAATAAAGTCTTCCTGCCCAGCTCATTCCTTTTTCTCCTCTGGAATATAAAAATCATGTACCCACTCGGCTTTCACTTGATTCGGGTCGAGATCAAATATCGATAACTGAACCATGAGACGTGCATAATGTAGCTTTCCCGGCCTCTTACTTCTTATTAAGGCCAGAATGGGCTGCAGTACCTCAGCAGCTTCTATAGATGTACGGGACGCTACTAAGCGGCGCAGCCTCATAACCGCAGGAGACGATGAGTCGACAGATTCAGCCAGTCTATCGCCATAGCACTCTCTCAGCACTTTGCCAAACTTTTGACTGCCGTCGACCGACCCATCCTCCCAGGCAATAGCGGATCCTATCAGCGTATAAATCAGCCTTTTTTCCGCATTTCGTACATCAATGAAACGCGTCAAATCGCCCCAGACGTTTTGCGCTTGTGAAGGGCTCATTGCACGCCGCCAACGAGCTCTAAATCCATGGTCACTATCCTTTGCATTAAACACAGCCTCAACAAAATTAGTTGCCTTTTCTTTTACAGTAATTTTCATCTCATTCACCTTTGTTTATCTTTCTTCCTTTACTTTCTTAAACCTTGGTTTATTTTGTTCATAACACATTAATTGTCTTATGCCCAAAGAGGGACAAACATCACTATAAGCTTTCAAAATTAATTCATTAAATTTACTCCGGAATTTTGAAGGATCCCCCTCCGCACAAGCACGAATGAAATTAAGTGACAATCCTTCAGCATAAGACCAAAAATTACGCACCCCTCTATCAGCGAACTCTCTCCCGAAATCCTCAGCATTCATGCTTTTATAATAGTTCATAATAGCAGCATAAAGAATACCTTTTAGCTTATTTATCTCACAAAATTCTTGAAGATAATTCTCAAAAAACACAGTCCCAATCCATCCTTTTTGGGCAGTGAAGGTGCTTTCTACAAAATCGTCCCAACCTGAAAAAAACTGTTCTCCGGAATTATCAGAAACTTGCATCCCCAGACACCAAATACCAATGGCATCTTGAGATCTCATTTGAATCGATTTACATCCTAATGCTGAGCCTTTACCTAAGTACGCCATGACAGCATCAAGCTGTCTCCATGGCAAGCATGACGTCTGCGCTTGAACCGCAGAAATAGTCTTTTTAGCTCCTGACCCAACACTTTTTGTTGATACGGAAAGATCACATAGTCCAGTAGTAATTTTGGGATATTCGACACCTGATGTCATATGAACCATACCATCCTCTAAGCGACAGAACCGTGATATAGGAACTAGCCACCCTAAAAGACTAGACGTATATGCATCAGCCTCTGTACCCACTTCTTTCAACGGCATAGACTCCCATGGCGGCACACCAATACCTGACTTCAAAAAAGCAATTTCTTCTATTTTTTCCTTCGAAAAAATATTAAGTTTTAGCGTTTCAAAGATGTTGTCACCTAATGGAAATGAATGCAGCCAACCTCTCCCCAGCGCAGGTGATGAGGGAGCTGATTTCTTTTCGTATCCTGGTGCGAAAATAATTGATTGATCAGGTTTCTTCCCGCCCATACCGAATGTCACTAACTGAAGAAGTGCATAAACAGTATCTTGATCAGATACTGTTTCAGGTAAAATATTGGATGAGTAAAGAACTGTTGCATTGCCTACACAAACACCCGGCAAAAATGCACCAATAGGGAGAAGTTTTTCTTTTTTTACTGTTACCTGTGGGTGTTGTAAGAAAGGTTTCTCTGTATCATAAAGTCCAAACTCAGCAATATGTAACTTTAGATAATTAATTGCCAATGCCTTCATTTCTTCAATAGTTAACTCTTTCCACTCCTCTTCATCTTCCAAAGAACAACTGGCCTGAAGAATAGCCAAAAGTAAGCGGAATACAACCAATTTTTGAATGGCGGTTCCTCCTAGGACTATTGCAGCGTCATTAGCAAAAAAATCCAGCAAACTGACCGGAGGTCTGCCTGCTAGTTTGATCCAGCTATCTGTAGCAAGGTTGAACTCTTTTTTCATCTCATCCTCGAAAAACTTTTGATAATCTATGATAACAGGAGGTTGCGTCGATTTTCGACGCATGCAAACAAACCAGTTTTATCAAAAGGTTAGATCAGTTCTAGACCTACCTTCAAGCTATAATGAATACTCTTACCATTTTTTAGTTTTGGTACTTCATTTTGCAAAGACCATAGATGTCCTTGGTCATCACCATAAAGCACCACAACCTGAGTGAAACGCTTAGCTCTGAGTAATTTCCTCATCATATCTTCGGAAAGCATCAATTTTGAATGGTGTCCATCAAATCCTTTAGTCTCTTCCTGAATCTGTTTCGGAGACTTGACCACTCTAAATTCGAGTTCTACGCAAAGCTCTGAAAAAGTCTTTGCTTGTCTCAGAACCTCTATATCCTTAGGTAGAAGAATAAGTGCTTCATAGGTTGGAATTGTGATTAGGCGAGTCATAGCTTCAGCAGCTTGCTCATCTACCAAGTGCGTAACACTTAAAGCCCCTTCAGCCTGCAGTTGTTTGGCTTTAATTTGGCGAATTAAATCTTGCTGCAGTGCAGCATTTTCGGATCCTTCCTCCTCGTTACGCATTGAGAATACTTCTTCTAGCAACCTACGAACCGTATAGGGCAGTTTTAACAACGAATCACCAGATTGATCTGAGTTGTTTTTCAGCACTTCCAAAGTTCTGCTAAGAATATACGGGTGATAAACCAACGCACTCTGCCCAAATCGTGAATCGAATCTTTCACGCGCGATGCTTTCAGGAGCTGCCAAGACCCAAGATTCAGCGCGCTTGCATTCACTTGGTCTCTTAGTGTCTTCATGCCGCCAAAGGCGCCCCCACCGTTGCACCAATAAATCAATAGGGGCCAATCTTGTGATCAGAAAATCACTGTCCAGATCCAGAGATTGCTCAACAACCTGAGTTCCGATTAATAATCGACCACATTTGCCTCGTACATTGCGCCCAGCCTTCCCAAACAGGTTCGTCCAAATGCCCTCAGCATCCTCCCGGTCCAAAGGTCTGAAACGAGAATGCAACACACCCGTTTCGATCCCTGCTGTAAGCGCCTTTTGATAAATACTTTGCGCCGCACCTACAGTGTTTTCAATCCACAATACCTGCTCGCCTCGATGGACTCGTTTTAGCGCCTCTTGAAAAGCAAGGTCTTCGGCTTGGGATGTCTGTAAAAGCTTCACTGCGACGGAATGATCTGAAACCGCCGTCAATTCGACTTGATGAGTCGTTTCCTTCGTTTTAACAGTTAGCGCAATCGGCGCTTGAGGCGATTTAATGTCTTCCCCAACTAATTTCTTTAAGCCTTCATATGTGAGCGTAGCGCTAAGAATAACTACCACTGCGCCAAATGCTTCCAGTGTACGAATCAAATGAGCAATCAAAGTATTGGTGTAGTCGTCGTAGCTATGAATCTCATCGAAGATCACTACCTTGCCCGCTAAACCTGCCAGCCTCACTTGACGAAACTTCACGTGTAATAGACTAAGGAGCGCTTGATCTACAGTCCCTACCCCAAAAGGAGAAAGCAGCGCTCGCCGAGTTGGCCGCCCCCATTCTTCACCAGCACTAGCCTCCTTACCCCATCGAGTCAGCATGAACCGAGCACCACTATGAACTAACCGCACAGGGAGTTCATCCCCTAAAAAATTTTTTACTGCCTTTTCCACGCGCTCATGTACCCGATTGCTAGTCAATTGAGTGGGAAGAGCAAAATAAATACCTGACGCATCGCCATGCGCCATAGCTTTGAACGCTAAAGCGAGGGCAGCTTCTGTCTTACCGCATCCTGTTGGCGCCTCCAAAATATAAATACCAGGTCCTTGATAGGCGTTAAATAACAACTGTTGCGGTGAACGCGGCTCAAACCCAAAGATTGTTTGGAATGGTTTATCGGCTAGCTCTGGTATAGATAGAAACCCAGCATTGGCAACAATTTCCCGCGCTTTTGCTGCTTCCGTCCCAGCAGGAATAGGCTGCTCAACTTGGGATGCCAGCCAGTCAGAAACGATCACCAATCCGATCCAAAGTTCAACCTGCCATTTTTTTAAAGGTCTTTCCTTAACCGGTTTGGGAAACACGGGATCTACACCACTGCGACAGAGCGCTTCCTGAGCAATCCTGCGGCGAGCTATTTCCCAATCCTTACCACCAAAAATCTCACAATCGGCAGGTGCAATTCTTTCATTTATAGGAAACCCATGATGTTCACCTACTACTCGTTGATCAGCCTCACAAGCCCCCATATCCTTCAAAACCGCGTAACTGATCAGTGAATGGTAAGTCTCTGTATGCTGCTGATTTACGCGTATCAAATCTCCCCAGCGTTGCATCGCCTCATTTTTATATTCCAACGATAAGTTATTGATTAAACGACGTAGAAACTCTGGATTGACCTTACCGATATCGTGAAGAATAGCCAATATCACCAGGGAAAAAGGGAGTACTTCATTCTTGCGAGGCAAAGAAATTGTGTCCAGCAAACACTTCAGTACTTCTCCAGTCAAGCATCCATGCTGCAAAACACTGATGCCCAATTGGCATTGCTTGCGATCGGAGCTTTGGACGGTTTTAGCCGGGAACTCTAAAAATTCGTTAGACAACAGAGTAATCATGACTTAAATCTGGGAATAAACAGCAGCAATCGCAACACCTTGCGGACTTAAACTCATTTTTACATACATACGTCAGAATACGACATTAATATTCATACTATAGAAAGTACCAATACACTACCAATTTGCATGTATTCATGTAATACGTATATTCAAGTCAAAAGCTCATTGGGATGTCCTGACGTCATCAACAGCATGTCAATACGATTTGCTCAGTCCCTCTATTAGCCGCCAAGAACGATCATTCAGTAAATCTCGACAGCTAGAATGGAAGCACCCTTTTTAAGGACCCCAGCCTTGTCAGACATCCGTCCATATATGCCTGCCGCAGCACTGCCGGTTCCTGCCTTACCAGATACTCTTTAGATATGCCGCTTCCCAAAGCTCCTGCGCATCCTGCCGAAATCCTTGAAGACTACGGTACTCCCGCAACTCCCGAATCCGAACGCAAACTGCCCGATGTCAAAATCGTGAATGCGATGGAGTCGCACCCCGCTGCGGCCGTC
>ULYM01020300.1_pt1 | contig 10287 bp, 9 predicted proteins | sample 1962141 | NCBI WGS metagenome assembly ULYM01 (sample SAMEA4835862, study PRJEB28245) | human gut metagenome | biome: gut microbiome; material: fecal sample | place: Denmark | collected 2008
GAAAAGCAGTGAGGGTGAAATACACTGTTCCTGTAGTCTTCAGACTGCAAAATTAAGATTTAATTAGTATGGATGGAGGAAGCGTAATCTCGGGAGAGGACGCTTCCTCTTTTTTTATCTCAAATTATCCTAAGCATAAAGAATATATACGTTTGCTAATGTATTACTTTATTAAAATATATTTATTTATAAGCTGTGAATAGGTACAACCTAAATTGCATCATGAAAATCTAAATATGGAAAATTAGTTGCAATAACAAGCCTATGATATAATAGGCTGACAATCAAAAGATTTTCATTTTTACTGTTTAATAAAACTTGGGATTCTCTTAGTAAGAGAACCCCATTTCGCTGCAAAGATAACTATAATTCCTTAATATCGAAATATCATCATTAAAAAAAGACCTCAAAATTGGCTTCAAATTCGCGATTGTTTGCAAAATCAAGGTCGAAAGCACTCCTATAAACCATATTATCAGGCATTTAATAAAACTTGGGGTTCTCTTACTAAGAGAACCCCAAAATAAAGAAGGAAATTGAGGGCTTGTTTAAGCCTCATTTTTTGTAGAAATAAATTTAATTATGATGTTTTGATGGAACTAAACAATCCTGTGGAGCCTATATCCGAAGCGCTCCCTCTCAGTGATCAAAACATAACGAGCGAGGCGCCTAAGTTACTGCTCTGCAGTTCAATCGCTTCCGTCTCAGACCCGGGGTCAAATGAAGGAATCATGCCATTGGCGGGAATAGGAAAAGAACACCCTGAAGTCAATTGGTATTACCTGTATCTTTCCAACAAAGAATTGAAACGCTACATCGGAGTCTTTAGTGGCAGGAAAGCCGTAAAGTTTCGTACTCCATCAGGTGTCGTAGAGGAGAAATATTTTTGTTTTAAAGTGTTTTCTTACACTACGACCGACCATAAAAAACGTTTCGAGCAGTGCGGCTATACTAAAGAAGAATATATCGCCCGTCGTGATTCCGTCCGGGTGGTGAAAGAGGCCTTTGCCACCGGTTCCGCCCAAAAGTTGAATGCCTTGACGGACGAGAAGGAAATCGTGGGCAACGGCTGGTTGTTTGTCTGCGCTCCCTTGCAGCAGTTGGAACTCATTCTGTCCGCCATGCTTCCTCGTCAGTATTTGGTGACGGACTATAATACGCACCGTGCGGCAGTCATCCCTCAACGCCAGATGGAGGAATTCATCTATTTGTACGAATCCATGCCCTATAACATCGAACTGATGAATCGCCCTTTGGAGGATTATCTTCAGAAAAAGCAGAAAATCCGTATTACCGGTGGTGTCTTCCAAGGTAAGGAGGGTTGTATCATGCGCCTGCATCGCAATACCCGGCTGGTATTCGCTTTTGGTAATATGACGGTGGCGGTTAGTTATCTTCATGCTTTTCCGTTTGAGAAGATAGAATAGCATCGAAATTCTGTTTTCTTTGATGAACATTTTAAAAGCAACGTTAGGAAATACAGAAAATTATTTATTGCATATAGTTTGTATGAAGTGTATAGCAAAAAGAATAGGCAATGAAAACAGATATTTTACAATCCATAACGGAACGGTTGAGGGAAGTGCTTCCCTTAGGAGCTCATGCCATATTGTTTGGATCTCGTGCTCGTGGAGACGCGCGTCACGATTCCGATTGGGACGTGCTTATTTTGTTGGATAAGCCTAAGATCGAATCGGCCGATTATGATAATGTATCCTATCCGTTGGTAGAATTGGGATGGTCGCTTAATGAATGCATCAGTCCTGTGCTTTATACGTTTAAGGATTGGGTAAAGCAGCATTTCACTCCTTTTTACCACAATGTGAAAGACGAGGGGATACAGTTGGTATGAGTTTAAGCAAGGAAGACATAAAAGCTGTGGTAGCTTACCGAAAAGTTAAGTCGTATGCTACATTGTGGGAAGCAGAGGACATGATAGCTACGGAGCACTGGAATTTAGCGGTACAACGTATGTATTACGCTTGTTTTTATATACTTCCGCCTTGTTGCTTAGCGGAGGATTTAAGGTGCAGACCCATAATGGTGTAGTGGGTCAGTTAGGCTTGAATTATGTAATTTTACAATGAAATTCTGAAATCCTGCCCGTTCGATGGGGGAAGAAGTGGTTGCGTGAAATCTAAGTCTATAATCCACTTCGGCAGTGACGAGTGGGCAGAAATGGCATCTGCTTACCACAGCATTATCAGCATAGTAAAGCTTAATGGCTGCTCAGCTTGGGAATACCTGGAAATTTTATAAAAAATATTTGACGGATGCCGGGATTATGTTAATCTTATGCCCTAGAACATCGAGCTATCCATGGTTAACTGTTAATTAATCGCTTTATTTTTAATTTCTCAATAGCTTGTGCACTGAAAAGTGCCTAAAAATTGAAGGGAGCCCTAATTTGAGTACAAACATAAAGAATGCAAATCGTCTTCATTTTGGCGACTTGATGGACAATGTTTTTCATTATATGCTTAATGGCTGGGCTGAATTACAGAACTATCCTATGGATGGTCACTATGCAATTGACAATATGATTGCTGAGCGTGTTCAGACCTTTTACTGTAAACAAAAAAACTTTGTTCTATAGCGTGATGCCGGAGTAGATGTAGTTGCTACATATCTTACCATAATGAAAACAGCCAAAATGTATGGTCTGGAAGTTAGGGATTATCTGGTATATATCTTCCGTGAGATTATGAATGGAAATAAGGACTATAGAGAGTGAAAAATAGAATTTGTTGGATTATTAGTTTAAACTTTTTATTTGTTAAATATAAATTAAAAAAATGTATAAACCGATTTTTATAGCTGGTCCTTGTGTGATAGAAACTTTCGATATATTGGAAGAAGTGGCAAAGGAATTAGTTCGTTTGAATAATAAATATGGTATTAATATTATATTTAAGTCCTCTTTTGATAAAGCAAATCGTACTTCCCTTCATTCTTATCGCGGCCCGAATTTAGAAAAAGGATTAACAATGTTGAATGATATAAAGATGAAGTATGGTTTATCTTTATTGACGGATATACATGAGCCTTATCAGGCAGAAATTGTCGGTGGAATTGTTGATGTAATTCAAATACCTGCTTTTCTTTGTCGCCAAACCGATTTGCTAGTGGCAGCAGCTAGAACAGGAAAAATTATTAATATAAAAAAAGCTCAATTTTTGTCTGGCCAAGATATGAAATACCCTGTTGAGAAAGTTAGAGAGACTGGTAATGCAAACGTATGGTTGACAGAACGTGGAAATACATTTGGATATAACAATCTGGTTGTTGATTTTCGTAATATACCCGATATGTGTTCTATTACTCCTCATGTTATAATGGACTGTACACATTCGGTTCAACGTCCGGGTGCTGATGGAGGGAAAACTGGTGGAAATCGAGAATACGTTCCGGCAATGGCTTTAGCTGCAAAAGCATTTGGAGCTACTGGTTACTTCTTTGAAGTACATCCAAATCCGGATATGGCTTTGAGTGACGGGCCTAACATGCTTTATTTGAAAGATTTGGAAAAAGTAATTTGCAGTTTATTATGAGTGAAATAAAAGATTATGCCATTAAATGCTTTCAAGATGAAGCGCAGGCTATACTAGATTTAATTCCTTTATTGACAGATGATTTTGATAAAGCTATAGATTTGATTTATCATAGCAGGGGTAAATTGGTCGTAACGGGCGTAGGAAAATCCGGTCATTGTGGTGCAAAGATTGCAGCTACTTTGGCCAGTACTGGAACACCTTCCTTTTTTATTAATCCTTTGGATGCTTTTCATGGTGATTTGGGCATGATTTCTTCTAATGATATTGTTTTGGCAATATCAAATTCAGGACAGACAGACGAACTGCTTCGTTTCATTCCATTTTTGAAAAAACGCAATATCCCACTTATTGCTATGTCAGGAAATCAGACATCATTATTGGCGGAATATGCCAATTGTCATTTGAATATTTCGGTGAAATATGAAGCGTGTCCATTAAATCTTGCACCGACTTCATCTACAACCGCTACTTTGGCGATGGGGGATGCCTTAGCATGTGCATTGATGAAAATACGTAGCTTTCAAGCTAAAGATTTTGCACAATATCACCCTGGGGGTAGCTTGGGAAAAAAACTTTTAACTAATGTGCGGGATTTGATGCGAAAAGATAATTTACCTATTGTTAATTCTGATATGAGAATAGCAGAGGCTCTGACAATTATAAGTGATGGAAGGTTAGGTATGGCAGTTGTCTTAAACTCTCGTCATTTAGTTGGATTAATTACTGATGGGGATATTCGTAGAACATTTCAAAGATATCAGAAAGAATCATTTGATATGGTTGTAAAAGATATTATGGTAACAAATCCAATAATAGTATATGAGAAAGAAAAGATTGTAGATATAGAACATTTATTTAATGAGAAAAGAATTCACACATTAATAGTTTTAGATGATAATAATGATTTTGTGGGTTTTATAGATTATAGAGATTGTATGATTTAATTTAATAGTAATCAGATATGAAAATAGTTGCTTTTTTGCCAGTTAAGGGTTCTAGTGAACGTATTAAAAATAAGAATACAACATTAATGAACGGTAAACCTTTATTTTTACATACATTGGAAAAACTCGTACGTTGTTCTTTTATTGATGAAGTTTTTCTAGATACAGAAAAAGATGAAATTTATGAAATTGCAAAACATACGAATTGTATTTATTTGAAACGTGATCCAGAATTAGCTACCAATAAAACTGACGGACACAGTCTATTTTATAATGAAGCAAAAAAGATAAATGCTGATATTTATATACAGATTTTAGGTACCAGTCCTTTTATTAAACCTTCTACAATTGAAAAAGGGATCAATATACTGAAGGAGCAGGGTGATCTTTATGATTCTGTTATTTTGGTGAAAAATGAGAAACAATATACATGGAGTAAAGAAGGTCCCAATTATGATAGAATGCATATCCCAAATAGTAAGGATTTACCTGATACAATCGTAGAAACAATGGGGTTGTATATAACAAATAGTGATGTAGCATTAAATATGAAACGCCGTTATGGTATAAAGCCTTATTTACTAGAAGCTGAGCCTATTGAAGCTATTGATGTGAATTATCCATTAGACTTTGAATTGGCAGAGATAATTTCTAAGGGATTGAAATCTTTAGAAAATAGAAAATTGGAATTCTTAAAGAAACTTGTAAATAGTGCAATGCTATCTGACGTTTTAGATGATATTGGTTTATATAATTGTGTGATAACAGGTTTGAAATGTAATATTGGGGGTACAAAGGTTTTGGGGCGTGCACGAACTTTGAAAATACGAAAACTAGAAAAAGGAGAAGATTTTCATGGTATTTATGATGCTTTGAAATCTTATGCGGAGATTTCGGATAATGATATTATAGTAGTTGAAAATGAATGTCCCGATTATGCTTATTTTGGTGAACTAAATACAATGTTATCCATCCGTTCTGGGGCCTCTGCAACGATTGTTGGTGGAGTGACTCGTGATAGAGATAATGTTATGAAAATGAATTATCCTGTTTTTTCAAAAGGCTATAACTGTAAAGACGTGCGTAAACGTGCTACTTTAGCCAATTTTAATCGGACTATTAATGTTTTGGGGGTAACAATCTCACCTTCTGATTTAATATTTGCTGATAATGATGGGGTAGTTGTCATACCTGTTGCATACGAAAATAAGATAATGAAAGCAATAATTGAAAAAATAGGAATGGAAAATAATGTGGCTAGTGAAATTGCTCGTTACTCTAATCCTTTAGATATTGTTGAAAAAATAGGAGAATTTTAATAAAAAGTATCCGTTTGTTCTAATAATTATAGAGCTAATTTATTGGCAAAGTATATGTATAGTAATACTGATTTTGAACGTCTTTTTGTCCGTTATAAATTGGTTCGATAGAAAAATTCTGCATATTTAACAAAGTACCTTATAACCTGTTTGAAGAAGGATGCTATCGTGAACTGTGATGAGACTTTGTATCGGGTTTATATGAATACTTTTTGGACTCAGCTGTTTGCTTACTTAAATGGTGGCTTTTATTCAATCAACAGTTTCATTGCCGGACGATTTATTTGCCTCTTAGCCGGTGAGCGAAAGAATTCGTTATTCTTCGGAAGTGATAAGATGGTCCATGTCTCAGCGGTATATCATACCATCATCTCCACTTACAAGATGCAGGGTGTGTCAGTACTGGATTATTTCAAGAGATTCCTTATCCTGATTTCGAAAAGACGATAAGTATGTCTCTATAGAAATTCTCGTATAATTCATTAATTAGAAATGAACAAATACAAGCGTTTAGGTAAAAACACGCTTTTGGTCTTCATCGGCAATGCCGGCAGTAAGCTTATAGGCTTGGTTATGTTGCCATTCTATACTAGTTGGCTATCAGTTGAGGATTACGGAGTAACCGATATAATAAATGTCTATGTCAGTTTTCTGGTTAGCATTGTCTCTTGTTGCATAGCAGAATCTATATTTATCTTTCCAAAAGGGCAGAAAGTGGAGAAGCAAAAGCAATATTTCTCTTCAGGTATTGTTTTTGTATTGCAGGCGTTTTTTGTCTCCTTCTTATTGTTTGGGACTGTAGATTTTGTTTCTTCCATATATGGTTTTTCAAACAGTTTTACGGATTATCTTTGGTTGATATACGGTTTGATGGCAGCAACACTTTTGCAGCAGTTTTTTCAGCAGTTTACACGCAGCATTGATAAGATGATTGTTTATGGAATGGCTGGAATCGTATTGACCTTGCTTACAGCTATTTGTTCATTCATTCTGATCCCTTTGAAGGGAGTTGTCGGTTATGTACTTTCTCTTATTCTGGCAAATCTTTTTACGGGCGTGTATTCTTTCTTCTTTTCGGGAAGTTACAAATATTGTTCACCGGGTAGTGTGAATAATGAATACTGTCGTGAAATGCTTCAATATTCTGTGCCTTTGATTCCAAACGGTGTGATGTGGTGGCTTGTAAATGCACTGAACAGGCCTATAATGGAGACGTATGTGGGATTACATGGCATCGGTCTGTTTGCCGTAGCAAACAAATTTCCTGGAATTATAGCCATGATATTTACTATATTTGTTTCTTCCTGGCAGATATCCGTATTAGAAGAATATGGCAAAGATGGTTACGCTAGTTTCTATAATAAGATATTCCGGGGTGTGCTTTTAATACTCTTGGTGTTGCTTGTCATTGTCACATTTATCAGTAAATGGTTAGTCTCTTTTTTTACTTCATCAGATTATTTAGATGCATGGATATATATTCCCGTACTCACATTGGGTATTTTCTTTTCTTGTGTGTCAGGATTGGCGGGGAGTACTTTTTCCGCTGTCCGGAAGAGCAGATATTTTTTCTATTCAAGTGTTTATGGAGGTTTATCTTCTATCGTTTTCAATTTTTTGCTAATACCGTTGTGGGGTATTTGGGGAGCAGTCCTGTCCGTTGTCCTGTCGTTTATGGTTATGTCGGTCTCAAGGGTTGCGTATAGTTGGACGTATGTAAAATTGACCCATATCCCCCGTTTGTTACTGATGCTGTTGTTGACTTGTATATATATAGTTTCAGTATGTTTGACGGGTAGCGCGAATAGTCTTGTTGCAGGTTTTATTACGATAGGATTATTGCTTTTATTGAATTGTGACTTGCTTCATTTATTAAAAAGGAAAATCATTAAAAGATATATTGCGAAATGAAAAAGAAGATAAAGAGGATAATAAAACAATGTTTATCTATAGGTCGGGATTCCATTAATTTTGCAGCGTTTTTAGTGGAAATGATTTTTAAGAACAAGTTGCATAATTCGTTTAGCCGAAGATATTCAGGCAAGGTAGCTATCTTGGCTAATGGTCCATCTTTAAAAGAAGTATTGCCCAAATTGCAAATGGATAAATTCTCAGATACTGACTTCATTGTCTTGAATTTCTTTGGAATGGAAGCTGTCTTTACCAGAATCAAGCCGAAGCATTATTGTCTGGCAGACCCTATGTTTTTTCATCCAAACCATAAGCAAAAGGAGGTGAGAAATCTTTTTTCTGTATTGAACAGGAATGTGGATTGGGATATGAATATCTATACACCTATAGGCTCTGTGGATGACTTTAAAGTGTTTAGTGCATTGTCTAATCCTCATATTCGGCTTGTTTCTCTTAATACCATAACTTATAAGGGTTTCGAATGCTTGCGACATTTTTTTTATAAGCATGGTTTGTCCATGCCTTTAGCTCAAACAGTGGCGAATATGGTTATTTATGTTGGGACCAATTCTGGCTATCAGCAAATTGGATTATACGGTGTAGATCATACCTTTTTTGATTCGATGTGTGTAGATGGAAATAATCGGTTGTGCAATAAAAAAACTTATTTTTATGATAATGGGGAGGTTCTTCTCAAACCAATTCTAAAAAGTGATAATTTTCAAATATGGATGGTTGGGGATTATGTGACAGCGATTGGAAGGATGTTCCTAGCATTTATCTATGGTTTGCTTTCTTTTGAAGGTGATGACCAAAAGACAATTGATTTTGCCGTTGCTGCCTCATGTCTCAAGCATACCATCAAAGGCGATTACAATCAGGTTTCTAAAGAAGAAGTTTTAGCTTTGATGATGGGCGATGCATCTGGCCGGGTAAAAAGATTAGAATAACAAAAAATTATGGATAAGATGGTAAAAAAAGAAATAAAAAGTGCTTTTTCGTTCGTTAAACAAACTGTTAAGTTTGTTTTTTTTCTTGCACATTTGCTATTTCAGACAAAAGGTAATTTGAAAAATCCCCTAAAAAAAGTGTATTCAGGGAAAGTGGCCATGCTTGCTAATGGTCCTTCTATGAAGAATGTATTACCTAGATTGACGACGGATGAGTTTAAGAATACTGACTTCATAGTCTTGAATTTCTTTGGTTCAATGGATATTTTTACTCAGATTAGACCAAAGCATTTTTGTATGGCTGATCCTATGTTCTTTCAAGAAAATCACAATCATGATAGGGTTATGAAGTTGTTTGATGATTTGAATAAGAAGGTGGATTGGGAGATGAATCTTTATATACCTGCTTCTTTGAAAAGACAATTTTTGGCATTTAGCGGTCTGCATAATAGTCATATTCATATCGTGCCCTTAAATCTTACAGTATATACAGGTTATGAAGAATTTCGTCATTATTTCTATAGGCATGGTTTGTCAATGCCTAGTGTAGTTACAGTTGCTTTGATGGCGATTTATGTAGGTATAAACTCTGGTTATAGTGAGATTGATTTATATGGCGTGGATCATACATTTTTTGATTCTTTGACCGTTAATTCAAAAAATCAATTATGCATTTGTGATACCCATTTCTATGATAAAAATAAAGTGGAATTGAAACCTATGCTTCGATGGGATTCTACAGTTTGGCGCATGAGTGATTATTTGGAAGAGAAAATGGCTGTCTTCAAGAATCATGATATTATGGCTGCCTATGCGGTGTCTCAAGGTGTACGTATAGTCAATTGTACAGAATGCTCTTTGATTGATAGTTATGAACGAAAACAAATTGACTTATAATAATGCTTCCATTGGTTAGCTCTAAATTAAGAAGTATATCTTCATTTTAGTGCTTACATATATTGAATGACTTTTTACTATTAACAAAAAGAGGACAGAAACCTTCTGAGTTCCTGCCCTCATTCTCAAAAGCAAATGGAAAAGAGTCTTATCTCCACTTTTCCCTTTTAATTTCTTGGCACTGTCTTCGTTGCCACACGGTCATCACCTTTTCCAGCTCCTTCAGCTTCCACATCTTCATGAATCGGATTTCATCCTTTTCCTGTTCATTGCCGATGCTGATACGCAGCAGTTCCGGATAAAGGATTTCCACATGGAAGATTTTGGCACGCCACAGCAGTATGGACATCTGCCAGGGAGTAAGCGCATGGGTGTGTTCCAGGGTAAGCAGCATCTCCAGATAATAACGGTAAAAAGCCCGGTCAAGGACTATCAGTTGGTCTATCAGTAGTTTCATATCAGTTAGCGGTTAATGATTCATATTTATATGCCTGCCATTTCTTTCACTACATTGAAACATGGACACGGTTTCATGGGATTCAGATCATGATGCCCCACAATCAATGACGTGGGAAACAGCTCTCGCAGTTCGCGGAGCAACGCCAGCATGGCGGCTTTCTGTTCCAGCGTCCGTGTATCCGTGGGTACGCCGCCGGAAGACAAGCCTCCTTCATAGCAGATGCCTACGGAATGGCGGTTATGGTTCTTGCAA
>ULYM01012993.1_pt1 | contig 10249 bp, 10 predicted proteins | sample 1962141 | NCBI WGS metagenome assembly ULYM01 (sample SAMEA4835862, study PRJEB28245) | human gut metagenome | biome: gut microbiome; material: fecal sample | place: Denmark | collected 2008
GGCGACCGCCGCCTCCTCGTCAGCATCCGCGGCATCTGTGCCGTCGCCACAACCTATATCCCAAAAGCATTTTTAGAAGAAATAAAAAGTTGATATGAACATAGCAATAGTAGGTACCGGATACGTAGGATTGGTGTCGGGTACATGTTTCGCAGAAATGGGAGTCAATGTTACGTGCGTTGATATTGATGAGTCAAAAATCAACAGGTTGCTCAACGGAGAGATTCCAATTTATGAACCTGGACTCGACGAGATGGTGCTCCGCAACTATCGCGAAGGCCGTCTGAAGTTTACAACGGATTTGACAACGGTGCTGGATGATGTAGAAATCGTTTTCAGTGCAGTGGGCACACCTCCCGACGAGGATGGCAGCGCCGACTTGAAGTATGTGCTTGAGGTGGCGCGGACGGTTGGCCGCAATATGAAGAAATATGTGTTGTTGGTTACGAAGTCGACCGTGCCAGTAGGAACGGCGAAAAAGGTAAAAGCCGCCATTCAGGAAGAGCTGGACAAGCGAGGTGTCAATATTCCGTTTGATGTGGCATCCAATCCGGAGTTTCTTAAAGAAGGTGCGGCGATAAAGGATTTCATGAGTCCTGACCGCGTTGTTGTCGGTGTCGAGACAGAAAAAGCCAAGGATTTGATGAGCCGCCTTTACCGTCCTGTGATGCTCAACAATTTCCGCGTGATTTTTACAGACATTCCGAGTGCGGAAATGATAAAATATGCCGCGAATTCAATGCTTGCTACCCGCATCTCGTTTATGAACGACATTGCCAATCTTTGCGAACTTGTCGGTGCCGACGTGAATATGGTGCGCAAGGGCATCGGTAGCGACACGCGTATCGGCAGCAAATTCCTTTATCCTGGTTGTGGCTATGGAGGTTCGTGTTTCCCGAAAGATGTTAAGGCGTTGATAAAGACTGCGGAAAAGAATGGCTATCAAATGCAGGTGCTCAAAGCGGTTGAAGACGTTAATGAATATCAGAAGACTGTGGTTTTCAAGAAATTGCAGCAACATTATAATGGCGACTTGAAAGGCAGGACCATTGCATTGTGGGGATTGTCGTTCAAGCCGGAAACCGACGATATGCGCGAGGCGACATCGCTTGTCACCATCAAGTTGCTTCAGGAAGCAGGGTGCAGCGTCAGGGTGTTTGATCCGATTGCCATGTCGGAGTGCCGTCGCCGAATCGGAGACAGCGTTGCGTATGCCAAGGATATGTATGAGGCGGTGCTCGACGCCGACGCTTTGCTTATGCTTACGGAGTGGAAGCAATTCCGTATGCCTTCGTGGGCGGTGCTGAAGAAAACGATGAAATCGACGGTGGTAATCGACGGTCGCAACATTTATGACTCCAAAGAATTGGAGGAGAACGGTTTCACATATTATTGCATAGGACAGAAATAATGAAGATATTGGTTACAGGAGCCGCAGGCTTCATCGGCTCCCACCTGTGCTGGCATCTGCTTGGCAGAGGCGACGAGGTGGTAGGAATTGATAATTTGAACGACTACTATCCTGTGAGTCTTAAATATGCCCGTCTGCGGGAGGGCGGGATAGAGGAGCGCGACCTTGTGCAGGGGCATGAGGTGAGGAGCGCTAAATATCCAGGATTCCGTTTCCGCAGAATGGACATAACCGACAAATGGGCGTTGATGGACTTGTGCGGCAAAGAGCGTTTTGATGTTGTGGTCAATCTTGCGGCGCAGGCAGGTGTGCGTTATTCCATCGAGAATCCCGATGCATACGTGCAGAGCAACGTCGTCGGATTTCTCAATCTTTTAGAGTGCGTCCGCCGCTATCCGGTGAGGCATTTCGTCTACGCTTCGTCAAGTTCGGTGTATGGAGGCAATACGAAAACGCCGTTCTCGGAGGACGACCGGGTTGACAATCAAGTCTCAATTTATGCTGCCACAAAGAAGAGCAACGAGTTGATGGCAAACGTCTACAGCCACCTCTACGGAATCCCTGCCACAGGATTGCGGTTCTTTACGGTATATGGACCGTGGGGACGTCCCGATATGGCGCCGATGCTGTTTACCAAAGCGATACTTGCAGGCCGTCCGATAAAGGTGTTCAACAACGGCAATCTGTCGCGCGACTTCACATATATCGATGACATAGTCAACGGGACAGTGGGCGTTATCGACAATCCTCGGGAAGGCAGCCGCGTGTACAATATCGGATGCGGCCACCCGACGCAGTTGATGGAGTTTATCCAGACCATTGAAACATGTCTTGGAAAGAAGGCGCAGATGGAGATGATGCCGATGCAGCCGGGCGATGTTTATCAGACATACGCTGACACCTCACGCCTCGCCGCCGAGATTGGTTATCGGCCATCCACACTGCTTGCCGACGGTATTGCAAAGTTTGTAGATTGGTATAAGGAGTATATGAAATAGAAATATTCTCTGTTTGGCAGATATTCAAAATGAGTAGAACCTTATGATGGGGAAATGTGATAGTAACAATACATTGCGACATTTGAATTTCGTTAAAGCGGTGTTGATGATAGGTGTCGTGTTGTGTCATAGTGTGATATTTTATGGAGGCGGATGGTTCTCTTCCAGTTTATTGCCAGCAGCTAACGACTATAGATTAATTTTCTAATTGCCATGATTGTTTCCTCTGTAATTTGCTGGTTATTGCTGCGGTATAAATATTCCGCTCTATTGCTGACAGGGGCGAGTCCTATAAAGTATTGAGAGAAAAAAATAGTCCGTTATGAATAAAATTTTTGGAGGGTTTAGGAAACTATTAGCCTCTCCCGACTATAGAAATCTTGTTGGCAATTTTGTCTATTTGTCAATATTGAAAGTCATTTCCTTTGTGATGCCACTTATCACAATGCCGTATTTGGCAACTGTAATAGGTGTGGATAAATTTGGAGCGATAGCATTTGCAGCATCTATTGTTGTGTTGTTTCAAACAATAACGGATTGGGGATTTAATTATACAGCGACACGAGATGTGGCGAAACACAGAGAGAATATTGGTTTTGTGTCAGAGATTTTCAGTGAGGTTTTGTGTGCAAAAACCATTTTGATGATATTGAGTTTTATAGGCTTGCTTGTTCTGATGTATTGTATTCCATCATTGAAGTCGTATAAGTTGCTGTTAGTATATACTTTTGCAAGCATTCCGGGTTATATATTGTTTCCAGAGTGGTTGTTCCAGGCTTTTGAAAAAATGAAATATATAACAATACTGAATGTGTTGTCAAAGTTTTTGTTTACGGTTTTGATTTTTTTTGTCATTACGAAAAAAGAAGATTACGTATATCAGCCTTTACTTATTGCATGTGGATATTTGCTCAGTGGAATAATCGCCCAATATATAATAGTTAAGAAGTTTAAGATCCATTTTAGGATTTCTCCTTTGGTAAATGTTTTTAGAAGGCTAAAGGGAAGCACCGATATGTTTCTGTGCTTGATTTTGCCCAATCTGTACACAAACTTCACAACAATAATTTTAAAATCATATGGGGGTGATTTTGCGACAGGAATATATTCAAGTGGACAGCAATTTCAACAAATAGTGGATCAGTTAACGGAGGTCTTGTCCAGAGCCTTTTTCCCATTCCTTGCAAGGCATAAAGACAAGCATAATGTTTATGTCAAAATCAGCGGAACGATAAGCATTATAGCATGTTTGGTTTTGTTCAGTTGTGCAGATTTGTTTGTTGACATCTTTTATACAGAAGAATTCCGTGCATCTGCAACTGTTATAAGAATCTTTGCAATAACACCATTTTTCCTATTCTTGATGAACACATATGGTACCAATGGCTTGGTCCTGGATGGAAGGGAAGACATATTGAGGAATATAATTGTCAGTTGTTCTATCGGAGGTTTCATACTGACGTGGCTTCTAACACCAGTATGGGGATATATTGGAGCAACAATAACGGTAACTGCCGTGTGGGGAATAAGAGGTTTGGTAACATATTATTATTATTCAAAAGAACTGCATAATGGAAAAGATATTATTGTCGGGTGATTTTGCTTCAACCGATAGAGTTGCCAAACTATTGGACGGCGGAAGATTTGATGAATTGCTTTTGGAAATAGAGCCAATAATAAATTCGGTGGATTTTTCTGTGGTTAATCTTGAGTGTCCGGTGGTAGAAGGAGATGTGAAGAAGTTGGAGAAGAATGGTCCTAATTTGAAATGTTCGGCAAAAGTCGTCGATGCATTGAAATGGTGTGGTTTCCAGATGGCTACCTTGGCAAACAATCATATCTATGACTATGGAGAAGAAGGACTGTGGCAAACTGTGGAGACTTTGACCTCAAGAGGTTTGGATTATGTTGGCGTGGGCAAAACACCAGAAGACGCATCAACGATAAGTTACAAGCAAATAAAAAACAAGACAGTTGCCTTTATAAATGCCTGTGAGCATGAGTTCTCAATTGTCACAGATATCCATAGTGGAGCAAATCCTTTGAATCCTATACAGCAGTTTTATGCCATCAAAGAAGCAAAAACCAAAGCAGACTATGTTGTAGTTATAATACATGGCGGTAGTGAGATGTATCAGTTGCCAAGTCCACGGATGCAGGAGACGTATAAATTTTTTATTGATGCAGGGGCTGATGCGGTTGTTAATCATCATCAGCATTGCTATAGTGGGTATGAAATTTATAGGGGGAAGCCGATTGTTTACGGCTTGGGTAATTTCTGCTTTGATGACTATGGCAGCACTGACAGTATTTGGAATTATGGGTATATGCTGGAACTCCAATTTGAAGGTAACGATATCGGACTGAAACTTTATCCCTATAAGCAGTGTGGAGAAAAAGTAGGTGTGCAGTTGCTTGCCGACAGAGACGCATTTGATGAGGACATCAATCGTTTAAATAGCATTATCGCAGATTCGCAGAAATTAAGGCAAGCGTTTGCCGACTATGCAGCGACTCAGCGTCGGGGACGCCTGATGGCTTTTGAGCCTTATGGGTGGCGTATACTAAAGGCTTTATATTGGAGAGGCTTTTTGCCATCATTTTTGAGTAAGAAAAAATGCTTGCAAATGGAAAATATGATTGGCTGTGAATCTCATAGGGATATTTTGTTAAGCGCATTAAAGAGATGATAATTATATGGAGAAAATAATATCAGTAATAAAGAATCCGTCACGGATAGGATTGAAATTGCTGAGAATGTTTGGTTGGATGCTTTCCGACCGAATGTTTCTGAAGATTCAATTCCGTTTAAAAATGGGGTATCCGTTGAATTTGGACAATCCACAGACATACAATGAAAAGTTGCAATGGCTGAAACTGTACAACCGTCGTCCGGAATACACGAAGATGGTCGACAAGTATGAGGTAAAGAAATATGTGACATCAATAATTGGAGAAGAACACATAATCCCGACTCTTGGATTATGGGATAGATTCGAAGATATCGATTTTGACAAATTGCCCAGTCAATTTGTTCTGAAAACCACCAACGGAGGTGGAGGTGGAGGCGTGGTTGTCTGCAAAGACAAAGCAATGCTTGACAAAAAGAAAACGAAGCGAATAATAGAGCGGTCGTTGCGCAGCAATATCTATAAAGGACTAAAGGAATGGCCGTATAAGAATGTGAAACCGAGAATTATTGCCGAAAAATATATGGAGGATGAAAGCGGCGAATTGAGGGATTATAAATTTTATTGTTTCAATGGCGTCCCACAGATTATTATGGTTGCAAATGATAGAAGTTCGGGAAATGTCACATTCGACTATTTTGACATGCAATTCAACCATCTTCCTTATCAACAAGGTGCTTTGAACTCTAAGTTTAGTGTTCAAAAACCGGAAAATTTTGAGAAAATGAGACAATTGGCGGCACAATTGTCAAGTAGTGGATATTTGCCTCATATTAGAGTTGACTTGTATAATTGCTCTGGAAAAGTTTTTTTCGGAGAATTGACATTTTTTGATGCAAGCGGATATGCTGAGTTTAAGCCATTTGAATGGGATAGGAAACTTGGCGATATGATTGATTTAAAAAAGATTGATTAGTTGATGCAAAATAAATTGCTGATATTAGTAGCTCTTTTTACGGTATATTACTTGCAAGGGGCGTTATATCCATCGGGAAGTATTGTCTCGCAAGGTATATTGCTGATATATCTGTTGTTCGGGGTTTTTTGTTTTGTTAAAACGTTTGGCAATAGGGTGACACCGAGGTGTATAATGATTTGGTCGGTGTTTTTCTTGATACATGGTTTATGCTTCTTAATTTCGCCCAAGGAGGTGGTCGGCATGAAAAACGAGGCGATAGGTCGTGTCGCAACCTTTAATCAGTTCAAAGAGATAGCAACTTTTATGTTGACATTGTTTATTGGTTATTATTATTCTTATAAGAATAAGACTTCTGAAAAAAACATTCTTTGGTTTGGAATAATCTTCTTTTTGTCATCAGTAGTGCAATATTATTATTCTCTTTCTCAATTGATGATAAAGTATGGAGAGGAATCGACCAACAATGCCGGATACACGATGCTGACAGTGGTGCCATATTTGCCGATTGTATTCAAGCGAAAAAGAATATTAGGCATAATCATGGCAGTTGTTATTGTCGCACTTATAATGTGGAGCGCCAAGCGAGGTGCGTTGATGTGTCTTGCCGGGGCTGCCATATTTGCCCTCTTTTACTATTTGAAGACGCATAAGGTCAGGCTGAAAACCATTATGGTGATTATATTGCTGTCGTTTGTGGTGGGTTATTTTGTATATCAGCAATATCTTGACAATGAATACCTTCAATCCAGGATGGAGGCAACAATGGAAGGAAAGTCAAGCAATCGTGATGTTGCATATTCACAATTGTTCAACCATTGGCTAAATGAGACAAATCCTTTGTTGTTTTTGTTTGGAAATGGAACGGCCCAAACCATTACGGTGTGGGGAAACTATGGGCACAATGATTGGCTTGAATTGCTTATTGACAACGGGCTGGTTGGAACTCTGGTTTATTTTGCAATGTTTGTCGCCACAATATCCTATATAAGAAAGGCAAGATTGAGCAAATTAAACAAGATGTCGGCTTATTTGTGCGTGTTGATATTGTTCATGCAGTCTTGTTTCTCAATGGGATTCACGGGAGGAGGCAATGGTATTTTTATACTTCTTTTAGGTGTTATAATTGGAAATAATGAAAATGAAAAACGGGAAGCGCGTATTGCTATTTATTGATAATATGGGGGCTGGTGGGGCACAGAGGCAGATGGCGTATTTGGCTTGCTTGCTGATGCGACGCGGTTATGTTGTGAAGCTAATAACGTATGGCGATAATTCGTTTTACTCACCAATGCTTAAAAGTGGAGGCGTCTTAACAGAAGAAATAGATGGCGCAGATTCGTATATAAAACGGATTCCCAAAGTGAAAATTGCAATTGATGAATTTAAGCCTGATTGTGTTATATCCTTCTTAGACACGCCATGTATGATAGCCTCATTAATTAAGGCTGTTTATAGAAAGGAGTGGAGATTGGTAGTTTCTGAGCGGAACACGACTCAGAAAATTACATTAAGGGAGCGTATTAAATTTTATTTATATAAATATGCTGATGCTATTGTCCCAAATTCACATTCTCAAGAAGAATTTATAATCAAGCATTATCCTCATTTCATAAAAAAAACGCGTACAATAGTGAATCTTGTTGATTTAAAGAAATTCCATCCTGTTAAGAAAACCTTGGATTCAAATCAACTTCAGATTATGGTCGCTGCAACATTATGGCCGCCTAAAAACGCATTGGGACTGATACGTGCAATCAAAGAGGTCGTGAATAAGGGTTTCGTGAATTTTCTGGTTAAATGGTACGGTCATTCTGGAAGTGAATACGAAATGGAGTGCAACAAGCTGATAAAAGAGCTGGGCTTGAATGATTATGTCAAATTGTTGCCAAAAAGTCAGAACATTGTTGAGAAATATCAAGAAGCGGATTGGTTTTGTTTACCATCATTTTATGAAGGTACTCCAAATGTTATTTGCGAAGCTATGGCTTGTGGTTTGCCGGTGATTTGCAGCGATGTGTGCGACAACCATTATTATGTGAAGCCAGGAGTGAATGGATTCTTGTTTAACCCGAATTCTGTAGGAAATATGGCAGACATCATAATAAAAGCGTTGGATGTGTCAAAAGATAAAATGTGGAAAATGGGAGATAAAAGCAGGATAATTGCAGAAAAACAATTGTCGGCAGAGAGATTTATTGATGAATATTGTAGCGTGATAGATGCATTGTAGAAAGATTTTATTTTGTGCGCCGCGAGATACAGCATTGGGGGGAATTGCCCGATGCGTTGACCACTTGATGACGTATTACGAGCATCTGCATAATCCGGAAGTGGATATAGAATTGTTCAGAATGGAGCGGACTGCGTTGATTACACCAACGACAGGTGCTATGAAACGAATAATTCTTGGAGTAAAAGATTATGTTTCGTTATTGCATCGATTCGGAAAGCGTTTGAGTGGCAAGGACGATTTTGATATTGTGCATGTGGCGACAAGTGGATCGTTGGGCTTCGTGAAGGATATATTGATGCTGCGTAAGGCGAAAAGCATTGGATTAAAAACGATTTTACATTTCCATTTTGGCCGTGTGCCTGAAATTATAGAAAGCAGAAATTGGGAATGGCATTTATTGAAACGCGCATTGCAATTGTCGGATAAGATGATTGTAATCGATATGAAGTCGTACAATGCGTTGAAATCTATAGGTTGTGATAATGTTTGCTATTTGCCCAATCCGATTGCTCCAAGTGTTTGCGATTTTGTAAAAGCAAATCCAGGAATAAAAAGGGAACAGCGTACGATATTATTTGCCGGGCATGTGTATCCAACAAAAGGCGTATTCGAATTAGTGGATGCTTGCTGTAAGATTCCAAGCGTGAAGGTTAAGTTGATTGGTGCAGTGTCGGATGATATGCGGCGGCAACTGAATGCTGAATGGGAAAAGTCGGTCGCTGACAATAAGCTTCAGATTGTTGGTCAAGTGTCGTTTGAAGATGTGCTTAAAGAAATGATGTCATGCTCCGTATTTGCATTGCCAACCTATACAGAGGGATTTCCCAATGTGATTTTGGAAGGAATGGCTTGTGGTTGTCCAATAGTGACAACACCAGTCGGGGCTATTCCAGAAATGCTCGACATAAATAATGTTGGCGGAGAATGTGGTGTTGTAGTTCCTGTGAAAAATGTGGAAAAACTCAAGGAGTCCATTGAAAAGTTGCTCGACAATTCCGAATATGCAGAAATGCTTGGCGCTAGGGCAAAAGAACGTGTCGTCGCAGAGTATTCAATTGATTCTGTTTGGCATAAAACTGTTGATATATGGGAAGAAGTATGAATGAATTAAAAAACAACCGTTTTGTTAGAGCCGGGTATTTCTTTGTTAAACAATGGCTCGGAGTGAAACGAAATAAGTTTGGATTCTGCGGCAAGGATGTTGTGCTGTCTCCACCATTTTTTATAGATAAACCGGGCAATGTATATCTATATGACAAGACGAATATTGGAGCAAATTCTTATCTGGCTGTTCCAAACGCTAAGTTCATCATAAAAAGCCATTGCTCCATAGCAGAAGGGTTAACGGTACATACGGGAAATCATGCAAGATTAAAAGGTCGTTTTGTATCAGATATAACAGATGCAGATAAACCGGATGGCTATGATAAAGACATTGTTGTTGAGAATGATGTGTGGATCGGTTGCAATGTAACCTTATTGTCTGGAATTACAGTTGGTCGAGGCGCAACGATTGCGGCCGGAGCTGTGGTGTCAAGAGATGTTCCTCCTTATTGCATAGTGGGGGGGTGCCTGCAAAGGTGTTAAAATTCTATTGGACAATTGAAGAAATCATAGAGCATGAAAAACAACTATATTCAGATTCTGAAAGATATACACGAGAAGAATTGGAAGAATTTCTTAAAGCCGTGAATAGATAATGATGATTCGAATCCGGGTAAGACAACAAGACTTGCATTCTTTGTCGCGCTGCAAGCGGTGCGCGGGCGTGGCAAACAAAAATATGAGGAGGCATGCCGCCAAAGGGCTGTGACTTGCTTCAACAAGGATGACCGCTATGCCGACTATGTGCGGCTGTATGATCGGGTGTGCCGATGAAAAGCACATATCGCTGCGTTGTGGCGAATATGGAAATGATAGAATTCAACAAGGACTTATTGGAAGAACTGCTGGCTGCGGCTCGGAGGAATCCGAGGCTGCGGCAGGGCAGGGATATGC
>ULYM01008421.1_pt1 | contig 10246 bp, 9 predicted proteins | sample 1962141 | NCBI WGS metagenome assembly ULYM01 (sample SAMEA4835862, study PRJEB28245) | human gut metagenome | biome: gut microbiome; material: fecal sample | place: Denmark | collected 2008
AGGAGATAAACACCTATGATTAGTGTTTACCTCCTACTCGATTTAAATGATAATAAAATCCCAAAAGACTATTTTTCCTTTAGTATTTGGGAATGTCTTATCTTGATGGCGGGTACCTAATCTTGGATTTATATATTTTGTATAATTCTTATATCTAAAAGCATTTATATCAAAGAAATCCGCATTATTTTTAGTATATCCTGGCGCTCCTTGACCATAGTGTTTATCAAAATACTTGGCTCCTAAATTACTTGCATTTACCTCAAACCATCTATCTTTGTGCTCCATGTGACTCCATTTTGAAGTAAAGGTAGCACTAGCCAAACTCGGTATCGCAATTACCGGGAAATAAAGAACTCCCCATCTCTGAGTCTGAATATAGTGCCCATATTCATGGACAAAAAGATGATCCCTCCAATCAGCAACATAATTTTTGGGACCAAGAGAATAATGACCTATGGTAAAAGCACTATTTTGATTTTTAGTAACTCCAGAAAGAGCTAACATACCATCCATATCAGTAACTCCATCAACTAACCCGATAGTATTACATACCTGAGAGGCTAAATTCCCTATAATAGAATTTGCAATTCCGTAAGTCCATTTATTCAGGATTTGTCCAAAGTTACCTTTAAACATTCCCATATCAATTTTCCATGCGTTCACAGTTCTTGTCCAATTATATTGACTTACATTAAATCCATGGTTTACCATATTTCCAAAGAAATCAGTTACCGCATTGAATATAGTAAACAAGAAAAATTCACCATTGGAATCTTTGTATAAAAGTGGATTGTTTATACCTTAAAAAATCATAGCTTTCGCATTCAATTCTCTATACTTAGGTTAAGTATATAAAAACTTAGCCTAAGAATATATATACTTAAGCTTAGTATATATAAACTTAGGCTAAAGATACAGAATTTTAGCCAGGGAGTCAAGTTTTTCAATGGGAAGTTTTGAAATAAAAAGCCCGCCATTAATGAAAAACTCATCAATGACGGGCCGCTGATTATTCTGCCTTATTCTTACCCACACTTATACTTACGTTCACAGTACCTTTCACATTGCGCACAAATGTCGTATCCCAGCATTGCGCCGAGCATGAAATCCTCTTCGGGAGTGAGGAGGTTGAGTGGCCGCGCCGCAATCATGCGTATGGCGTTAAGGCACTCTTCTCTGCCGAAATACAGGTTCAGACTATTGTTGCCTGCCGGCTGGATAACATATTTAATGTTTTGACTCTCCAGTCTGCGGATAACGAAATCCTCATATTTCTTGTTGAATGTGAAGAGCACCATACGGCGCACTCCTTTCTTATATTCGTAGATGTGATTCATCAGAACCTTCATATCTACTGGTAATGTAGTGGCTTGCTGCATGATTGTAACTTGAGTTTAAAGGTGTGTGAGTTAAGAATTCATATAATGATTAGAGGCTAGGCTGTATCTGAGCTACCCAAGCGTCGATGCGCTCGTCGGTTTTGTTGTCCTCGTTCACTTCGTCGAGTGCCAAGCCTACGAATTTTCCGTCGACAACGGCTTCAGAATCGTCGAATGTATAGCCGTCTGTCGGTACAGCTCCTATGATATTAGCTCCAGCTTCTTTTGCGGCATTATATATCTCGGCCAATCCGCCTACAAAGGTATCGGCATAAGATTCAGAGTCGCCGCAACCGAAAAGGGCAACGGTTTTTCCGCTAAGGTCAGCACCCTTGATAACCTTGATGCCATCGTACCAATCGTCTTGCACCTCACCGGCGCCCCAAGTAGATGTTCCCAGAATGAGATTATCGTTATCGGCAATAACGCTATCGTTGAAATCTGTTACGTTTATTACATTATCCACACCCAGTTTAGCTGCTATTCTGCCAGCCAAGTCTTCGCAAGTTCCTGTGGTAGAACCATAGACGATTACAGTCTTTTTCATGATCTTCAGTTGTTTTTTAGTTTATATTATGTATAATAGTAAATGTCGGTTTGTTTTAATTACCGACGCAAAGTTATGTTGGCGCCAGTTTCTGCACAATACCTAAAAATCGTGATTTTGGTGGGCGGTGTCAGCGTATTTAGGTTTCACTCCTTTTTTATTGCTTATTATTATTTTTGTTTATCTTTGTAGATAGAACAAATCGATAAACTCATGACAAACCTCAAGCATAAAAGATTACCTGTAGGTATTCAGTCCTTTCAAGAAATAAGAGAGGATGGCTATGTTTATGTTGACAAGACAGACTTAGTGTGGTACATGGTAAACAGAGGCGATAAGTATAACTATCTAAGTCGCCCTCGCAGATTCGGCAAATCGGTCCTTATTGATACGCTTCAGATGTATCTTGAAGGGCGAAAAGAACTCTTTGAAGGACTGAAGATAATGGAATTAGAGCACGACTGGGTTAAATATCCTGTTATACGACTAGACATGAGCGAAGGTGGCGATACCTCTTTCGGGATAGAATCGTACCTTAATAACAAGTTTAAGAAATACGAAAAGCTATACGATGTAACGCTATCTAAAGAAGATTCGCTTACCGTACGATTCAGCAATATCATTGAAGCGGCTTATGAAAAAACGGGACAGCGGGTAGCTGTACTTATAGATGAATACGATTCGCCACTTCAACATTCCTGGAATACATCAGAGCATATAGGATGTACAAACGTATATCGCAATGTGTTTGCCGTACTGAAGTCTGCTACAAAATATGAAAAGTTTGTTTTCATTACAGGGATTACTAAATTTACACAAATCTCGCAGTTCTCTGTGCTGAATAATCTTACAAATATCAGCTTCTTGCCAGAATATGCTACTATTTGCGGTATAACAGAACAAGAAGTTACAGAGTATTTTACGGAAGATATAAGTTTGTTGGCCGGAGCTAACGGTTGGACGGAACAAGAGACGCATAAGAGGTTAAAGGAATACTACGATGGTTATCATTTCTGCGATAAAAACATGACGGATATTTATAATCCATTCAGTTTTATCAACGCCTTAAAGCATAAAAGAATCAGCAACTATTGGGCTGCGTCTGGAGCGACAATCCTTCTGTCTAAGTTTATCAGTGATATGGAAATAAAATTAGACAATTTTGACAATTGCTCTATTCTTCGTAATACGCTCGAAACATCTGATGTTACAGATGGTGGGGCAGAGTTGTTCCTTTTTCAGTCGGGCTATCTAACTATTAAGCACGCAGACGAATTTGGATATATCCTTGGTTTCCCTAATGAAGAGGTGAGACAAGCGCTTTATGACATGGTGCTTCCCACACTGACCATGAGGGCAGAATCGGAAACACAATCATTGCAAGCATCTTTGTTTCGTCAGTTGGGCACAGGACAATTGAACGAAGCAAAGAATACACTAAAATCACTGATAGCAGATGTTCCATACAGCAATAAGAAATTAGCCAGCATGGATATGGAAGAACGTTATCGTCTTATTATCAGTAGCATACTAAACGCTATCGGTTTTCGTGTGGAAGTAGAGCGTATGTTAGCTACTGGCAGGATAGATATCGTAGCCTATTCATATGGATACATATATGTTATGGAACTCAAACTATCAAACAACGGTGGAATGGTTGCAGCAAAGAAGCAAATTCTAAATAATAAGTACTTGGACCCTTTTAAGGCCGACAAGCGAAAAGTAATAGGACTTGCTATTGAACTAGATGAAAAAGGAAAAGGCTTGATAGATTGGGAGGAGGTATGACAGTACCACTTATAGGCTTAAGCAGGCATCGCATAATGGTAGACGGTGCAGGTGTAACAACGCTTTTGGCGTTTCACGGGTGTCCGCTTGCGTGCAAATACTGCCTTAATCCGCAGACACTGTCGCCCAAAGGGGTGTGGAAAACATTCACTATGGAGGAGATGTTCGGCATAGTGAAGAAAGATGATCTGTATTTCCGGGCAACCGGCGGCGGTGTTACATTCGGCGGTGGCGAGCCTCTTTTATATTATAAGGAGATACTTCGGTTTAAGAATCTATGCATGGACAATGGGAAGAGTTGGAAAATCAACATAGAGTCTTCGCTTAATGTACCTAGCACAACGGTAGAGGCGATAGGGGATATCATCGACCATTGGATAGTAGATATCAAAGACATGAATCCTCTTATCTACAAGGCGTATACGGGGAAAGACAATGCGGCAGTAATAGGCAATCTTCGGTATCTTCTGAGTAAAAATGCCAGGATAACGGTCCGTGTGCCGCTAATACCCGACTTCAATACAGATGCGGATGTGGAGAATAGCGTAAACGCCCTCAAAAAAATGGGCGTTACCAATATGGATAGATTTAGTTATATCATTAAAATGCATTGATTATTATGGAAATAGGAAAAAGAATATGCAAAACTTTAAAGGAGCTTCGCAAGAGGATAGCCGATGCTAATGAGATACCTTTTGAAACAGACGAATGTACGCATAAGGGTGAATGCCTTGGCACTTGCCCCAAGTGCGAGGATGAGGTGAGTTATCTTATGGACTCTATGGAAAAGCGTGAGCAGGAAGGAAAGCCTGTGGTGATAGAGGGACTGATGACTGATGACGAGTTGCGCCAAGCGTTCTTGATAGACTCAACAGATGGAATGGACGATGAAGACATTATTAATAATGTGTCGAGAACAGCGGGATTGCCTGTTATGGGAGATGTGCCAAATAGAACAATACCAGCTCAGGAAGAAGGAATTGTACCACAACCGCAAGGAGATGCTTATACTCCTGAAATAGAAATACTGGGAGATGTGCGGCACATCTGTTTATATGATTTCGTCCTTATTATATTAAAGGAGTTGCTGGCCGAAATGGATGGTAATTTCGTTTTCTCGCCTGCGGGACTCTGGCATGTTCTCAGTATGCTGAGCGACGGAATGGATGTAAGAAGTGATATTTATCGCAAATTATATGACTTTGCAGGGTTGTTCAATAACGGAATAAGAACCATAGATAACGAAGATTTCAGACTGGAGCACGCTTCAAGTATTTGGTATAATAAGACGTTTGTGGCTGTTAAAGAGCAGTATATTAAAACTCTTAAGCATAGTTATAAAGCGGAAGTTGAGAGCGCCGACTTTGCGGATGAGGAAAATACCAAACTTTTGATAGATGGGTGGGTCTTTAATAAGACTCATGACATGATTCCTCAGCTCGATACCAAAATTAGCCAAGACGCGCTGATGGTAGTGCTCGACGCTATTTATATGAACGGTAAGTGGGAGAGTCCGTTTAAACCATATCTTACAGGAAAAAATGTGTTCAATAACTCAAACGGTACCACATCGGAGGTTGATATGATGTATCAAGCGCTTGATGACATCGAATATACAGAAACAGATGAGTATCAGGTTATCACTTTGCCGTATAGAAACAGTGAATACAGCATGGTGGTAGTATTGCCTAAAGAAGGTGTAAGCATAGACAACGTTATGTCCGAACCCTATTGGATTGATTCGCAGATGTATCTTTGTGAAGATGATATGTTTAATAAAGTAGTGGAACTGTATATGCCTCGCTTTAAATTCAACAATACATTATCATTTAAAGAAATACTATCAAGACTGGGATTAGCCGATATGTTCGACAGAGACGACTCATTCCCGGATATAACTGACAAACCGGCATTCATAAGCCAGATAAAGCAGCAGTGCGTAATAGAAGTAGGAGAAGAAGGAACAAAAGCTGCCGCAGTGACAATTGCGGAATGTGAAGTAGGCTGTCCTCCGCCCGATGATGTTCCACAATACATCACAATGAAACTGGATAAACCCTTCGGCTTTGCTATCAAAAACCAAGGGAACGAAATTCTGTTTATGGGAGTAATAAAGAGCATGTAAAAAAACTCACTGTTTTACGTGAAACTTTTTTATCAATCATATAGTATCAACTATCTGATATTCAATAAAAAATGAAAGAATGACAAAACTATATATATATAATATGCAATGTTCAATAGATATTATTTCATTACAAGAAACTTATTATTTATAACGATGCAATGATACAATTAGAAGAAAATAAAGGCATTCCACGAAGCATTCTTATCATGATGTCTGTAGTAGCAGGACTCACCGTAGCCAACCTCTACTACAATCAGCCGCTGCTGGAAGAAATGAAAGCATCGCTCGGTGCCAATGAGGTAGAAACGAATCTGATAACCGTAATTACCCAAGCCGGATATGCAGCAGGATTGCTTTTCGTTGTACCTTTGGCGGATATGCTATCCCGACGTAAAATCATCATGACCAATATGGCTACGGCAGTGCTGATGGCTTTGGTGATAGCTTTTACGGCAGATATAAAAGTAGTGTGGGCGGCATCATTTATATTAGGAATGTGCTCTGTAGTACCGCAGATATTCGTACCGATGGCGGGATTGTTCTCCAAACCAGAAAATAAGTCGCGCAATATGGGTTATGTATTGTCTGGGCTGCTTACGGGAGTGCTGGGCGCACGAGTGGTGAGCGGATACCTGGGCGACTGGATAGGGTGGCGCGCCATGTTCGGAATAGCCGCCTTAATCATGCTTATATGTCTGGCGGTAACCCTGAAAATGCTTCCGGTAATGCGACCGTCGTTTAAAGGTAGCTATCCGCAGTTGATGCGTACCGTGGGCGAGATATTCTTTTCTCACCCAAATATCCGGCTCTATTCATTGCGAGCGTCGTGCAGCTTCGCCAGCATGATGTCGATATGGTCATGCATGGCTTTCCATCTAAGCGGAAGTCCGTTTAACGCCGGAAGCGATAAGGTAGGACTACTCGGTCTGTGCGGCATAGCTGGCGCTATGGCAGCCAGCGGAGTGGGTAAGTACATTCCCCGATTCGGCATCCTCAGGTTTTCCACGTTTGGTAGTATCTTTCAGTTAATAGCTTGGAGCATAGCCTTTTTGTTCGGTGAGTTTTATTCCGGATTGGCATTGGCAATTATCCTTGTAGATATAGGAGCGCAATGCCAGCAGTTGAGCAACCAAAGCGGCTGTCTGAAAGAAGTGCCACACGCATCGAACCGCGCCAACACCATTTTCATGACATCGCTCTTTATAGGAGGCAGTGTAGGAACGTTCTGCTCTGGAGCGATATGGCCGCACTGGGGATGGCATGGCGTGTGCTTTGTAGGCATTCTTTTCGGCATTCTCTCGCTGTTTATTTCGGGTTACGAGAAATTACGTCGATAAATAGCGGATAAAATCTCGCCATATTCAGAAAGTTTTGTGTATATTTGCACACAAATTTTCGCTGAACATGAAAATTAAGGAATTGATTAGAGCCCTTGAGATGTTCGCGCCTCTGCCCTTGCAAGACGGATTCGATAATGCCGGCGTGCAAGTAGGATTGACAGACGCGGAAGCTACAGGGGCTTTGTTGTGTCTTGACGTCACAGAAGCGGTGATAGACGAGGCGATTACGAAAGGATATAATCTGATAGTTTCGCACCATCCGCTTATCTTTAAAGGCTATAAATCGCTGACCGGAAGAGATTATGTGGAGCGCTGCATCATGAAGGCCATAAAGAATGATATTGTGGTCTACTCTATGCATACCAATATGGATAACGCTCGGCATGGGGTGAACTTCAAGATTGCCGAAAAACTGGGACTTACCGACCTGCAGGTGCTTGAGCCGAAAGAGAACGCGTTGCTTAAACTGGTTACGTTTGTGCCTTTGAAGCAAGCCGAAAGCGTGCGCACTGCTTTATTCGAGGCTGGATGCGGATGTATAGGCGATTATGACTCGTGCAGTTATAACTTGGAAGGTAAAGGGACATTCCGTGCTGGAGAGGGAACTCATCCGTTCTGCGGCAAGCAAGGTGAACTTCACACTGAAGAGGAGGTGAGGATTGAGACTATTCTGCCTGCTTACAAGCGTGCCGAGGTGGAACGTGCTTTATGTAAGTCGCATCCGTACGAGGAGCCTGCCTACGATTTCTATCAACTGAATAATGTTTGGAATCAGGTTGGCGCAGGAATACTAGGAACGCTGCCGGAGCTGGTAGCGGAAACGGACTTCCTTAAAAAGGTGAAACAGACGTTCGAGGTGGGTTGCGTAATGCACTCGCGCCAGACAGGAAGGCTTATTCAGAAAGTGGCGTTGTGCGGAGGTTCGGGAGCGTTTTTGTTGCCCAAGGCAGTAAGAGCTAACGCTGATGTCTTCATCACGGGAGAAGTGAAGTATCATGATTACTTCTTCTACGAAAAGGATATCCTGATAGCGGCTATCGGACATTATGAGAGTGAACAATATACGAAAGAAATATTTTATTCAATACTAAAGGAGATGTTTCCACGACTCAACGTAGAGATGACTCGTGTAAATACAAATCCTATAAAATACTTATAAAAATGGCTAAAGAAGTAAAGAAAGATCCCAGCGAATTGAGCGTGGAAGAAAAGCTTAGAGCTTTGTATCAGTTGCAGACCATGTTGTCTGAAATCGACAAAATCAAGACACTTCGTGGTGAGTTGCCGCTCGAAGTACAGGATTTGGAAGACGAAGTTACCGGTTTGACTACTCGTATCGAAAAGATTAAAGGTGAAATCGAAGAGTTGAAGGGTAATGTTGCCACTAAGAAGATCGAGATTGAAACCGCTAAGGCTTCTATCGAAAAGTACAAACAGCAGCAGGACAACGTTCGCAACAACCGCGAATTCGACGTGCTGACTAAGGAAATCGAGTTCCAGACTCTGGAAGTTGAGTTGTGCGAAAAGCGTATCAAGGAATACACAGAAAGCATTAAGACCAAGAACGAAGAGATTGAAAAGAGCACTACTGCTCTGGAAGAGAGAAAAAAGGACTTGGAAGTTAAGAAGAACGAGCTCGACGAAATCATCGCTGAAACTAAGCAGGAAGAAGAAAAGTTGAGAGATAAGGCTAAGAACCTTGAAACTACTATCGAACCTCGTTTGCTTCAGGCTTTCAAGAGAATTCGTAAGAACTCAAGAAACGGTTTGGCTATCACTTACGTTCAGCGTGATGCTTGTGGTGGTTGCTTCAACAAGATTCCGCCTCAGAAACAGATGGATATCCGTATGCGTAAGAAAATCATCGTTTGCGAATATTGCGGACGTATCATGATTGACCCTGAATTGGCTGGTGTAGTGCCTGAAAGACATCTGGAAACTAAAACCAAATAAGTAAGCGGTTACAGCAATTATAGGCTGCGTTCTGTGTGATGCAGCAATAATAAAAGAAGAGCTTTGGGAAATACCAAGGCTCTTTTTTTATTATTGCTGTCCGCTAAAACTCTAAAGAGCATAAATATTCCGCCCGAAGTTCTCTATGGGGAAAGGGGTGCTATACTAATTTCTGAGCAATTGCAAGAATTTTAACCAACGCGCATGTCGCACGATAAAAAATCAAAAAGAGAGAGCAAAGGCTTGCTAGCATTTTATTTTTTATTTCATAGGTAGAACTGCGGAGACGCTTACAGTCTTTCATCAGATTTATAGTCGTACTCCAAGAGGTGCTCTTCTACAATTTGACAGATACTGTCCTGTAGTTGATGGCTAATATGATTGTCTTTACGATACTCTTTATTACAGATGTCATAGAGGGTGTAATATCCGTTCTTACGCAGTTCCAACTCGCCAAACCAATGTCTTGCTGTATGATAGACAAAGGCATCATACTCCGGTTTCACCAACAGGCCGTATCTGTCACGCAGTCCTATCTTCCCTGTTTTCTTGTTCTCTATGCTGAATATGCCTGGATAGGTGTCAAGAGTATAATATCCGGTTCTTCCTACATTGAAGCATGTGTATTGGTTGTTGCCTATTGCCAAACTTGGCAACATTATACCCACATAGACGGCTGACATAACGGACAGCAACATTTTTTTCTTGTTCTGGTAGAATGAACTACATACATAGATCACCATGCTAAAACTGATGCCCAACATGGCCATTCGCAACAGTCCGGCATGGGTTTGGGCAAAGAAGAATATCAGCATGGATATAACCAACACCCATATTTTCCCTTTCTCCAATCCATAATATCTTTTAAGCAGATGGAAACTCAGTGTCGGAGTCACGACACAGGCGAACAGACATATCCTCGCATTCATAGCGAGACCAGCATACAATGTGCCTGTTGTTATCAACAGTAGGGAACAGTATGTCCTTGCAGTCTTATCCGTCCAGAGCAGTTTGCCAAGTGCGTCTTTCCATGTCAAGGTGTCTGTCAGAAAACCCTTACGGAAAATATTGACGAGAAAGACCACCAAAGGAACTAGCCACAACCATG
>ULYM01038231.1_pt1 | contig 10245 bp, 4 predicted proteins | sample 1962141 | NCBI WGS metagenome assembly ULYM01 (sample SAMEA4835862, study PRJEB28245) | human gut metagenome | biome: gut microbiome; material: fecal sample | place: Denmark | collected 2008
GGACATTGCAACGGCTCCAACCTTTATGCCGAAGCTGTCTGCCGTGTGGTTAAAGAGCTTCACCATCTTGGGGTCGCGCATCTTGTTGTCGAACGAGTTGCGCACGCCCAGGCCTCCCATGTCCATTTCTATGCCGTCGCATCCCAGTTCTTTGGCCAGCTTAAACTCGCCCAGTTTCTGGCGCTTCAGCACCATCCAGTCACACACTCCGATTTGATAGCGCTGTTGCGCTAAAACCGATTCAGGAACAATAATTCCTGCCGTTAATATTAATAAGGTAATAAATAAACGTTTCATAATTATTTTACAGACGTGCCATGGTCTGTTTTGTACTATTTATTTGAGACCTATTTGTGATTGTGTTAGCCGTTAATAATGTTTTTCTACTTCATTTTTTGATAAACAAGGCAAATAGACATTGAAGGTTCCATTATATATTGGGTGTGGAATAAAGCTTTTGTGTTTACATTGTGGCGGAATGGATTGTTGTGTTTCGTTTGTTGCAGGCAGCTTTTCCTGCCATAGGTTAATCTGTAGCTTTCAGTAAACGTGGGCGCCGGCATATTGCTGATGAAATGAAAAAATAAAAGGAGATATGCCAACACGGCATATCTCCTTCCTAACTTTACCATAAATAAAAACCTGTAGAAACACTTTACCTGTTATGTAGTGCTTACATGCAGATTTTGGGATAAAGACTCATCAATATCCAGGATTCTGGAATTTAGCCTTCTCTTCTTCTGTCATTTCCATAGCGTCGAGCTGGCTCTGTGGAATAGGACGAAGATAGTGCTCCTTGTTGATGGTTCTTGTATATGTCTGCGGTGTAACGTCTGTAGCGTTCATGCCGGCGATTGTGTACTTGCCTGCACGGTCAGCCCATGTCTGTGTACGAACGAGGTCGAACCAGCGGTGACCTTCGCCGAAGTATTCGCGGCTCAGCTCATCGAGAATGTAGTCGATTGTGATCTCCTGCGGAGTGGCATCTGTCATCTCTTTGCTGAAGTCGGCTACATAATAGTCGTTCTTTGCATTGCTGAAGCTCCATTTACCTGCACGTGCACGGATAACGTTAATCAGGTCGCGTGCTGAATAGCCCGGCTGTGTTGCTGCACCCTTAACTGCTGCCTCTGCTGCTGCGAAGTAGAGCTCAGAGAACTTCAGAATCGGGAACGGACGTGTGCTGGCTGCATTAGGCTGACCAACTGTTCCGTTGTTGTCTGTACGATACGGACCAAGTTTCCACAGAATAGGATATTTCAGACGGCTTATGGCTTTAGGTTCAACCACATAGTCAGCGCGTCCTTCCATAACGCCTCCGCCAACAGAGTTGTCTGTTACATATTTAATCTTAGATTGATCTGCAACATCGCTGTCGAGGAATGAGAGTACGGCATCGCCTACGCTGATAAGTGAGTCGTTGGCGTTCTTTGCATGTGTCAGTGTTCCGTAGTTTGCCTGGTCGAGATCCCAGTTAGCGCGCAATACGGTTGTAAATGTACCGTCATAACGAGAGTCGTGAGTCTTGTCGGCAAATGTTTTATAGAATACTTCCTGCGGAGGAGCCATACGTGTCCAAGGACGTCCGAGATTCTGAGTTGCAGCACGGAGCACTGGAGTGAACTTGGCACCATTGTCAGCTCTTGTTGCTGTCATGTTAGGATAGTTCCATGTAACCATCCAGCCTGCAAAGTTGTCAGGAGCACTTCCGCTTCCGTAGCTGAGCGAACCGCCGTTGAACTCTTCGCTGTTTTCAGTGTGGTCAGCATAGAGCACCATTTCGTTGTTGCGGTCGTTTGAACCTACGTTTACGTCATAGAATGTAGGCTGCAGTGCAAACGGGCCAGGGTTCTGTATTCCCTCGAGTGCAATGTCGTAAGCCTTTTGGAAATACCACTGTGCGTCGTGGCCGTCCGGGTCAACGCGGTCGCATACAGGGTATGTCGGGATGTTGTTAGGATTTTGAAGCCACCATCCGTATGTAAGATAAGCCTGAGCCAGCACCAGACGTGCAGCAGTCTTTGTAAGTCCGCCAGTTACGCGTCCTGTTTCCGGCAGATTGGTTACTGCAGTGATGAGGTCGGGGAATATGGCCTTTGTGTAAACCTCAGGCACAGTGTTGCGCTTTGAAACGCGAGAAGGAGATGTGTTGAACTTAAGTTCGCCTGCTCCGAGGTCGAGTGGCACACCGCCAAATGTCTGAACGAGGCGGAAGTAGTCGAATGCACGGAAGAATCTTGCCTCGCTGATAAGGCTTTCGTCCATGCCTGAAGCCATACCGTTCTCGATGATGCCGCTGGCAGAGTTGATGTATGTGAACACGTTGTTCCACAAAGCGTCTGCGCGGCATGACTGTGATGTCAGTGAGCCCACTCCTGAGAGGTCGGCATCCTTGAAGTTGCCGTCAGCGTCGTGGCCGTAGGTGTATTCGTCGGTACCTGTTTCGCAGATGTTGTAGTAGTAAGCGTATCCGTATGTGTCTCTCAGATGTGAATAGAGTGCGGTCAGACCGCCTTCTATTCCTTCTTCTGTTCCGAAGAAACTTGGATCGTACTTAGTACGAGGCTGCTCGTCAAGGATATCAGAGCATGAACCGAGCATCAGTAATCCTAACGATGCTATTCCGAGGTTCCTTATTTTTATTAAAAGCGTATTCATGGTTATTTGTTTTTTAGAAAGTCAGATTTATACCAAATAAGAAATTACGTGTGGCAGGAGTGTTATAGCCGACAACCGGAAGTTTGTGTGATCCTGTGTAGCCTTCCATTGTTACAGCCATAGTGCTGTTATCGTTACTCATGGTATTCGTCTCCGGGTCAAGACCGCACTCGTTTGTGAACGGAGAGAACAGTACGAACGGATTCTGCACTGTGAAGTAAGCACGCAGCTTGCTGATGCCGAAGTTCTTGACAGCCTTCAGTTTGGCGAAGTCGTAGCCGAGAGTGATGGCACGTACTTTCAGATAGCCTGCATCGAAGTATCCGAGTGTGCTTCCGTACTTAGGATTGTCGCTTGACATTATGCCGCCCGGTTTCGGGTATTTTGCGTCAGTGTTGTCCTCTGTCCAGTAGTCAACGTCGATCTGTCCGCGGCGTCCTGACAACATGTTGAGGTAACCATTAGAAGAGTGGAGTGTACTGATGAGTGTACCGCCAATCTGGAATGCACCGATTACAGTGAAGTCGAAGCCCTTGTAGCCTACTGTTGTGTTGAAACCACCGATGAGGTCAGGTTCCATGTCGATAACCTGCATGTCTTCCTGGTTGATCTGACGTGTAGGAGTTCCGTCCTCGTTGTAGTCGCCAGTATATTCAACCTTGATCATACCTACGTTTCCACCCGGTTCAAGAATGTTGAGATACGGGTCGCCTTCCTGCCACAAGCCAATCTTCTTGTAGTCGTAGATAACGTCGATAGGATGACCTACGAACCAGCGGTTGCCCACATCTTCAGTTGCACCTGAAGCAAGTTCAACAAGTTCGTTGTGGTTTACGTAGAAGTTTACGCCTGCATCCCATGTCCATCCGTTCTTGTTGTCGATGATGACACCGTTCAAGCTCATTTCGAATCCCTTGTTGCGTGTCTTACCGATGTTGGCCATATAGCTGCCCACACCTGATGTAGCCGGCAGAGATACGCTCAGCAGAAGGTCGTTGGTGTTCTGTACGTAGTACTCCATCGTACCGCTGAGTCGGCCGCCGAAGAGTGAGAAGTCAAGACCGAAGTTCCATGTAGATGAATACTCCCATCCGAGTTCCTCGTTAGGCAGTGTAGAAACATAGTATCCGCGGAGGAATCCTGTGCTTGCAGGACCGAAGTTGTAAGGACGTGTGCTGAGTGCGCCGAGTGTAGAATACGGGTCGATACTCTGGTTAGATGTTTCACCATAACCAACGCGCAGCTTCAGGTTGTCGAGCCAGTCGAACTTCTGCATGAACTTCTCGCGTGAGATGTTCCAACCTACTGATACGGCAGGATATGTGTGCCACTGATGACCTTTGGCCAGACGTGAAGAAGCGTCGGCACGTACTGCGGCAGAAATCATATACTTGTTGTCGTATGTATACATGATACGGCCCATCCATGACATAAGTCCGCTCTGCCAGTAGTTCTGGTTGTTAGGATTGACAGAAACCTCGTCTGTTGCAGAACCGATGTTGTAATACTGGAAGTATTCAGCCGGGATGCCGCGGCCTGACATGTATGTACGCTCGAATGTAGTCTGCTCAGCAGAGTAGAGGCCTGTGAAGTTAACGTGGTGCTTCTCAGCAAATGTGCGGTCGTAAGTCAAGAGGTTTTCTACAACCCAGTTTCTTGTTACGTCCTGCTGTACAGAAGCACTGTTGATGGCGTCGGGGTTGGTGTTGTTTACACCTGTGCCTGTGAACACGCCGTTCTTTGCTGTACGGTAGTTCAAACCTACGTTTACACGATAGCTCAGGCCCTCGATCCACGGACATTTAACTTCAGCGAACATGGTGTTGTATGAACCAAGACCCTTGTCCTCGTTGAGCCATACGTCCTTGAGCTCTTCAGCTACGCTCTTTGTCAGCACGAATGTCTCGTCGAGAGGCATGCGCACCGTGCGCTTCAGGTTGCCGTTCTCATCATAAGGAGATGCAAGAGGGCTCATAGACAGCACGTTGTAGATGCTGATGTTGCTGCCCTTTGTCTCGCGGTAGCTGGTGTTGGTAGAAAGACCGAAGCGGAAATACTTGCCCACGCTCTGGTCGAAGTTACCTCTGATAGATATACGGTCGTAGCCCTGTGTCGGGATGACAGCCTCGTCGTGATAGTAGCCTGCGCCAAAGCTGTAGCTTCCGCCCTGAGTTCCGCCCTGTATGCTTACGTCGTGGCTGTGGGTGATACCTGTGCGGTAGAACAGATCCTGCCAGTCGGTGTCTGTGTCGTCGCTCTCGTCGAGAGAGTTTGTATACAGGCCGGCATACTTACGCATCTCGGCATATTTCTTTCCATTCATCATAGGATATTTGTGGAACACGGTCTTGAAACCGATGTATGCGTTGTAGCTTACCTTGGCAGGTGAGCCCTGCATACCCTTTACGGTTGTGATGAGGATAACACCGTTGGCACCGCGGCTACCATAGATGGCTGTTGCCGAAGCGTCCTTCAGAATATCCATCGACTTGATGTCGCCAGGGTTGATATCAGAGAGCTGACCCATGAACGGAATACCGTCGAGCACAATCAGCGGGTCGTTGCTGGCGTTGAGCGAGCGCTGACCGCGGATACGGATCTGCATTTCAGCACCAGGCTTTGAAGATGTCTGTGTCATGAGCACACCGGCAACACGTCCCTGCAGGGCCTGTGCGGCGTTGGTGGCTGCAATCTGGTTGAGCTCGTCGCCGCTTACGTTGGCAACAGAACCTGTTACAGCCTCACGTCTCTGTGTACCGTAACCGATAACCACAACCTCGTTGAGCGAGTGTTTCTCTTCTTCGAGTACGATGGTCAGTTTCGACTTGTTGTTGATTTTTACGTCCTGTGTGATATATCCGATGTATGACACTTCAAGAACGTCGTTTGGACCGGCAGAAATCTTGAAGTTACCGTCAATGTCGGCTACAACACCTGTTGACGTGCCCTTAATCTTGATGGTTGCTCCAACCAACGGACCTGTAGCATCGCTTACGTTACCTGTTACAGTAATTTTCTGTTGTACGGCCATGGCTGTGTTAGCCCCGGCATTCTCTGGAGGTGTTGCAAGTGATACCGCAAAAGCATTGGAAGCTGTGCAGGCTATTCCGAGTGCCAGCACGATTCCTCTTAGATTTTGTCTAGATTTAAAGTAATCCATAGTCTTTTGAGTTATCAAAGTTAAACATTAATTTAAAGTATTATTTTTTTAAAGTTTTCAGAATTATGCTTATTCTACATTATTATATTATATATTGGCTTTCTTTTCCTTGTCTTTATGGCCGGCTGTATGCCTTGTGCCATGACATTTGTGTCTCATTAATATTTGTTTCAAGCATTCCGGCTTTGTTTTTTATGGTATTTTTGTTACGTGGTGATGTAAGTTTTTTTATAGTATTTTTTATAAAGTTTTCTACGTCGCAAAATATCAATTAATATTTATAAATGTATTTCTTAATGTTTCATCAACGTTTCTTAATGTTTCATCCGCGTTTTTTTACGTCTCATATAAGCTAAAAGAGCCTATATTTAGACGTTTTACACGGTTTGTGGCATGTTTCTTCTGTTAAAATGGTCTGAATATTTCTATTTTATGGTTTTTGTATCAAAAATCATAGTGCAAATGTTTTTGATGCATGCAAGGTTTTTCGGTGTGTATGTTTTGATGTTTCAGCCTGATTTTTGTGCGAATTAAGTTTTTAGTGAAAAATATTTAATGAGTTTTTATCCTTAGTTTTATATTTTGTTCTAGGTCTGTCATGTTTTTTCTGAAATTGTAACATATTTTTTTTAAATATTTGAGCGCTCTATTTCTGATTTTTGCCATTGCCGTTTTCTCAACGGCATACTTCTTTCATGTTTTTGCGGCATGCTTTTGCTGTCGGAATGTTTTTAGTGAAAACAGATTTTTATTTACATCAGTTGGGTTATGGGCATACGGTATATCGGTCAGTCTTTGCCGGTTTGCCTTGTACATGTTTTCATGTTGTATTTATCACCGATAGGTGATGCTGCTGCATATGTTTTTTAATCTTAAAGTAGACTTAATTTTTCTGCCGTCATATTATTTTTCTGTTGCTGTATTGCTGCCTGCTTTTTTTGACAAGTCAGCTAATTTCATGAGAAGGCAAATGGTAGTCAGCTCAGTATAAGACAATCTTTTGATGAATCCTGACGGCAGATAGAAGCGTTGTCATGCATTTTATATTTAATGCCTTTCGGCTGTGGCTTATTAAGGGCGTGTATGCTTATTCTTGCTTTGCTGTTTGCTGTATTGTCTGGCTGCATATATTTGGGTCTTGAAAATAATGGATGACATACAGACACGCTGTAAGTATTTTTCGTAAAATCCGAACGGTTAACGCTTCCAGAATGGCGGTGTTCATCATGAAACCGGATTTTTGACCATAGATGGCGCAAAATTTAGCGTTTTGTGTAAGTGGCTGATATTATGTGCTTTAGTGCTATTTGGACTTTACAATGTATGTGTTAAATAATATTACTATGCCGTTTACGGGTCAAAAGTGGCATGTTTTCTACTTGAAAGTGATGCTTTTTTGCTTCAAAACCGGTGCTTTTAGCATGGCAAAACCATTGTTTTTGCATGTTTTATGTGTGTGTATTGTGAATAATAGTTAATAGAATGGTGGATTCTATTGCTTTTGTTTAACTTATATTATATGTTGGCTTTCTGTAATGAAAAAAATTAATGTCCTGATTTTTTACCGTCTTCAACGCCTGTTTTTATTCTTGTCCTGACGTCATGATCTATCCATGTTTTGCCTTGTGTTGCTTTGATTGTTGCAGGCTTTTTACCCGCGAATCATGATGAACGGCCGGGTGATGGCGGGCATTGTTAAGAATGGCAGGTGGTGTGATGCTGTCGCAAGGCAAAAAGACTAAGCCGTGTTATGATGTGGCGACGTGGCCGGCAGAATGAAGACTGGTGGCCGATAGGGCGTAGTGCGCCTGATGCGAGCCTGATTTAGCCCTTTCTTTTGTCTATGGCAAATGGTTATACGGGCATGATGCCGGCTTGCAGAAAGCCTAAGGCGGTATATCTTTGCACGGTTGGCGGCTGTGTATATAAAAATAATAAGGTGCACGGCCGATAGCCTATGCACCTTATTGATAAGATAAATCGCTGTATCAGAATTATTATTTTCCGTTCATCCACATGTCTCCTGTGAAATCCTCGCTTATGTCCTTGCCTGCTATACCGTCGCATACACCCTTGTAGGCTGTCTTGCGGGCATAGTTCTTGTCAAAGATGTTTGGTGCGTCGTCAGGATACCAGTAAGTGTGCTCGTCGGCAGCATCAGAGAGAGTCCACAGTGTTATTCCGCCCTGCTGTGCCTCAGGTATGTTTGCTTTGTATGATTCGATGATCATCTGATATACGTCCGACTGTGTCTGCAGGTCGTCGGCTGTAGGCGATGTCGTGCCGATTCTTACGTCGAGCTCGCTTATCCTTATCAGTTTGCCTGTAGCAGCAAGCGTCTGGAACATTGCGTCAATCTGCTCCTTGGTTATCGACTTGCCGTCTACGTGCATCTGTGTGCCTATACCGTCAACCTTTACGCTTCCGTTCTCGTCGATGTATTTTACGAAGTTGATGAGCTCTGCCAGTTTTGCCGGACTTGTCTCCAGGTTGTAGTCGTTTACATAGAGTTTGGCGTTTGGAGCGTATTTGCGTGCAAGTTCGAATGCCTTTGTAGCATATTCCTTGCCGATGTAGTAGCCCCAGTAGAAGTGGCCTGACTCCCAGTTGAGGTTGAAGCCGCTTTCAGGATCTTCAACAGGCTCGCTGTCGCCCTCGCTGAAGTTGCCCTCTATGCCGCGCCATTTAGGTGTGCCGTCGGTTATAGGTTCGTTTATTACGTCCCATCCGCTTATTCTGTTGCCCAGATGTTCTGCCATGCCCTTAATCCAGCTCTCCATAGCTCCGAGCAGGGCTGCCTTCTTCTCTTCAGGTGTCTTGAACTTGTAGGTTACAGACGAAGCCTTTGCAGGGCCGCGCTTTGCTGATGCCGATCCGCCTATTTCCTCGCCGAACTCAACGTCGTCGATGTAGTAGGTTCCTGCCACCTTGCCGAAGTTGATGAGCACTCGGTTCAGGTTGTCCTTTGTGCAGGTATAGTCATACTCACATGTTGTCCATTCTGTGCCTACGCTGAATGAGTGGTATCCCTCGCCAGAGTAGTCGCTGCTGTTCTGTGTGGCAAACTGCAGTGTGCCGGCAGGTGTGCTGGCCTTAGCCTTAAATCTTATGATGTATTTCTTTCCTGCTACGAGCGGGTCGGTCAGGTCGTAAGCCAGCTGTGCCGAATAGTCGTCGGCATCGCTTGGGTTAACCATTACGAGTCCGTAGCTTCCGTCATATCCAGCACCTTCCTGTACCTCTGTTGTAGAGCTGTTGCCCCAGCTGCTCCAGTGGTCTTTTGTGCCGCTCTCGAAGTCGCCGTTCTGAATGACGTTGGCGATGTCGCTTCCCGGAGTAACCTCCACCGTAGGTGCGATGAGCGATTTCAGATATGTCTGGTTCTGCTGAGTGTGCCATATAAAGTTGTGGCCGTATATGTCAATGTCTGAAGGCACCTTTGCCAGGAATGCGTCAATCGTGGTGAACTTCAGGCTACCGTCGTTCTGAACAACTGAGCCGTGCTTCATGGCGTTGCCTGTAACAAACTGCTGGAAGTTGTCGTTACATCTGTTCACATAGGCTGTGTCGTCAGAGATATATTTGTCTGCTCCGAGTCCCAGGCCGAGCTTTACGTTAGGCATATACTGTGCCATGTAGGCCTTGATGTTGTCGTAGTTGGCAATCTTCTCCTGGAGTGAGAGTGGAATCTCGTCTGATACAACCGGATAATGTCCGTCAGGCGTGTGCCAGTCCATCTTCTCGTCGTAGCATCCTGTGAGGAGTAACGGGGCTGCCAGCACCGGTATGATTATTTTATTCAGTTTCATGATATTACTTTTTTTGTTTTGTTTTTTTTATTCTGCTCCGGTGTGTTTGTTCGCACCGGAGCAGGCGGTGTATTGTTTATTCTTCTTCGTCGGGGAAGTCTGATATTACTTCGCTCTTGCAGGGCACTACACGCCAGTTGTCGATGTAGATGTGCTGCTTGAAGATTGTGGCTGTTACGCTAAGACCGTCGAACACGAAGTCGGTGTTGACAAAGCCCATTCCGAAGTTGCGGTATGTGGCTGCGTTGCGGTCTTCAACAACTTCTCTGAATGTGGGCGACTTGCCTTCTTCAATCTCGCTTGCATATTTCTTGAACTCGCTGAACGGTATTGTAACTGTCTGCCATCCGGCTGTCTTGAACGGAATGGCCTTGCCGTCCTGTATCCAGGGGCAGTAGAAGGCTGTCTGCTTGCCGTCGGCATCATCGTCAGAACCTATACCGCCGAAGTTGAAGTTGTTCATGAGGCAGAGCTGTATGTGGCCTGTGCCTACCCATGCTTCAGGAACGTAGATGTCAAACTGGAAGGCTACGTCGGTGAGCAGTGTTGTGTCGGGTATTACAGAGTACATGCGGCTCCAGTCGTCCATCGGGTCGTCGTTGCCGGCTGTCCAGCATT
>ULYM01041833.1_pt1 | contig 10179 bp, 16 predicted proteins | sample 1962141 | NCBI WGS metagenome assembly ULYM01 (sample SAMEA4835862, study PRJEB28245) | human gut metagenome | biome: gut microbiome; material: fecal sample | place: Denmark | collected 2008
GTACACCTGAGCATTGCCGTACACCTGAGCATCGCCGTACACCCAAGCATCGCTTTCTTGGTCTAAGTTCTCATCTTTCTCAACATATCCTCCCAAATCACCTTCCTTGGCATATTTGAAAGACTTTGTACACTTAATTTGGAATAATTTAATTCCAAAAGTATTGAATACAAACTTGTCTGTAAGTTCAAATTTCTTTTCCATGTCAATCAAAATTAAAATTATCCTCACCGTCCGGTTCTTCGTCCGGCATATCATTACCGAAATCCATCGGAATGAACCAGTCTGAAATAAACTCTTCCATATTATTCCTCCGTATCTTCACTATAACATGGCATAAGCAACCCAACACTACTTACACCCTCCATCATACTATCAAAAACAATAGGTTTATTAGTACCCTTAAATGTAGCGACACACTTGTCGCTTTCAAAAAGAGCTTTATTCAACCGTTGCATAATCTTCATGTCAAACTTCACTTGTGGAAGCGGAGTAGTCTGCGTATTCAAAGCACTCTGCAAGACTTTTTCCGCATCAGGATATTTATCAAATGTGGAAAAGTAAAAGAATACTTTATCATTATCCTTGCTGCATTCTATGCCATCTTCGGCAATCATAATATTATCGTATTTCAGCATATCTTTGTAGAAGTCAGCGTGAAGAAATTTTCCGTCAAGTGCGGTTATCTCAGGTTCCTTCAACCCCGATATTTCTGAAATTCTGTTTTTTGCCAAAATATACCCGTCACTTGCGTATGCAAATCCGTTTTTGAAATAGATACAACACATTTCAGGTTTGATAGGATAATCTCCAGAACAAGCAAGATGCATCTGAACTTTCTTGTTAAAGTTGTTCCCTTTTTCTGACATAAATCATTCCTCCTTTGTCTTATTACGTTCCTTAATCATTGCATCAGCTATCTGATAAGCTGCTTTAGCCTGTTTTTCAGAGTTGTAGTTTATAATACTAACTTCTTTGGATGGGGAAAACAATGTTACAACTCTATTCCATAAAGTTCTTCTGCGTTTTGCTGTCATCATTATGCACTTCATTGCTTCAAGCGCAATATGATCGCGTGAAATATTAGATTCCATAATTTTATTGCTTTAATTGATTAATAACTTGTCTTTTGATTTTCTTGCAGAGCTTCCCGACAAAACGTCCATGCTTCTCTGTTCCGTCATCGGGCAACTCGTTTTTGTAAGTGTTGAGCAACTTCTGGATGAGAAGCACTTCTTGTTTTGTCAAAGTAAGTTTCATTTGTCTATAAGTTTAAGTATATCCATAACCGAATTAACATCGGTAAGAATTTCATTGAAATTTGGTGCCTTCTGCCCCAAAAATCCGCATTGCAAATACTTGTGCTTACCCTCTCCGAAGATGCGGCATATCTTCGGTCTGCGGTCGTATATGTTACACTTGTAATCGTAACGCTGGAACGGGCATCTGTTTTCTGCAATGTCCTCATTTGTGATAGCTACCACATTGTTTCCCCCCAATTCGGGATTGTTACCTGCATCCTCAAACCTGATTATAGGTCTGACGATTCGATTCTTTAAAGCTGTGAAGTAACCTTTAGGAATTGGGACATTGCAACAACAATTTGCAGAACACTTACTTATATCACATTTTAATCTCATATCTATCTGTTTCTATATTCTCTCATCATTTCCTCATAACCTACATCGCCGTAGTATGGTAGGTAACATCCGAAATCTGCCTGTGCCCACATTTTGAATTTATCCATAAATGAGGATAGTTCGGTAACAGACATTTCGCTTGTCTTGTAGTCCTCCCAATCCGTTTCACCAGTAACAACATTGATTACAGGCTTACGTCCAAGAAGTTTCCTTTTCACATCACGCTTGCACTCGTCAAACGTACAGCCTATCTCTTTCGCAAAAACAGAGAACCACAAGTGAACTGTGTTGTTTTGCCTTATGGTTCTCATTTGCTCTTCGGACAGGTTTCTTTCCTTGACCTCTGTAAGTTCAAAAGGTCTCTGCCCATTTATCAGCTTGTTGAAACGGACGGTTGCCTTTTGAACGTCAAGAGGTAATTTAGGATCGTAACGCATAGGTTAAAATGGCAAGTCGTCTGATTCTTTAGCCGCTTGCTGCGTTGTTGAAGGGGCTGATTTAGTATCTTGACCGTTTCCGTCCTTCTTTGGTGTAAGCAACTCAATCTCCGTTGCCGTGACTTCCCAAGCCGTATATTTAACCCCGTCTTTCTCGTACTCACGGGAAAGCATCTTTCCTTCCACAAAGAGTTTATCGCCCTTGTTGACGTACTTTTCTACAATCTCCGCAAGACCTCTCCAAAGACCGATACGAAACCAAGTTGTTCTGTCTTCTATCTTCTTACCGTCTTTCGTTGTGTATCCTTTTTCGGTTACACCCAAAGATATTGAAGCCACTTTTGAATCGCCTTTCGTTCTTATCTCCGGCTGGTTCCCAACATTTCCTATTAATGATATTCTGTTGTGCATGTTATTCTATTGTTTTTAATGTTACACTTCCAACTACTGGAATCTCTTTTAAATATTTCTTATACAAATCAGGATAATCTTTCTCAAACGCCTTCTTGTCGAAATCCTTTCTGATAGTGTCCTTTTTGCGAGTAAATGATATGATATCACCTTTCCAACTATATTCACCGGCTTCTACCATAGCCATCATTACGCCATCAGTTATTTCTTTCTTTTTATCGGACCAGTATTTTGCCTGTGACACAATTTCCTGTATTGTCCTCTCCATCTTTCGGTACTCGTCAGGAAGAGTAACAGGAGATATGGAATAGGGATTTACAAACTGCCTGCCTTCCGAATCACATTTCAACAGATTCATTACAACTTCAGATGGTATTCTCTCGACTTCTACTATCTCATGGTTTTTACCTCTCAACCATATACCTATAAGCCTTACCGCATTGCATCCCGGATTCTGCAACTCAAAAAAGTATGCATATATACTCAACTGCCATCTTACAGATTCCTTGTCAAGCACGTAAGTGGTCTTTATATCGCCCAAAGTAAAATCAGTTTCATTTTCGCGATAAACTTTGTCGATACAGCTTGCATAGTGCTCATTATCTGATACTAGATATTCGGAACATTCGTATCTCAATCCCCAATCGTCTTTCAGTTCCTTATATCCTTGTGCTTCATCGCTGTCATGAGTTATACCCATATCATCGACAAGTTCGCATATACTGTGGATCATAGTACCTCTTTCAGCCGCTTTTCTTAACACGTCTTCGGGAACATCACGGTATTTATCAGGAAAAAGCTGTCTGCTTATCACGGAAGTAATACCGCTTAGTTCCTTATCCCCTAGCATATAAGTATGTTCATCGGGATTGAAAATGACTTGTGATTTGATTAGTTTCATTTCAGTTCTCCTTTCCTTCTTGTCACCGCTTCAACAAAACGTTTGTCACTCTGTAATTCCTTATAATTTCCCCATACTACCTGTAATGTCTCGATTGACAGGCTTGATCTTACTTCCTGCAATGCCATCGCAAGGAAATCCGTTTCCTCAGGTGTCGTACTATCAGGGTCCTTTTGCTCTTCTGTAGGAATTAGGAACAATTGAAGCAAAGAATATTTCAACGCTATGCTCATTGCTTTATTCATTCCTTTATCGCCTGCGTCCATTGCTTCACCCACATTTACAGTTTCCACAAAGCTGCCATCAGTGGTCATATACCTAAACTTTATCGTAGCCCTTGTAAATGTGTTCGTACCGCCGGATTTCGTTATTCTGTTCTCCGTTGTGAAGTTCTGCACTTCCTGTAGTATGAACACCTCATTTTTTGAGAATAATTCATGAAGTTCGTTCATAACGTTGTCAATCCCACGGAATTTGAATCCCTGTTGCTGGTTCTTCTCCGATTTGGTGATAGCCTTTGTCTCTTTGAGGATATTGGCTATCTTACTGTATATTAGCTGTTCACTCATTATAATATTATTATTTACCAACACAAAAAAGGCAGGTCCGCAGTCCTTACAAAGTTCCGCTTCCTGCCATGATATATCTCCACTTCTTCAAGCTCATTTTCAAGAGAATCAATTTCTTCATTGATAAGTGCAATATATTCAGCCTTACTATCAGCATTGAATGTGAGCATTACCGCTTCTTCACTCATTTGCTGAACCGTGTCAAGCTCTGAATAAAGCTTATCAAGTTCTGAATTAATAGATGATTTACACCTCATACTTTCTCCAAAAATTGCAAAGGAAGTGAATAAACAGCTTTTAACTTAGAGAATTTGACATCTGCACGCCCATCTTTAATCTTAATAATCGTGCCTATCAGCGTATCGCCAATTTCACGGACTTTATCACCTTTTTTCATAATAACTACGTTTAAATATTTGTCCGAAAGACAGGAATCGAACCTGCTTCTTGTGGGGTAATGAGACCTACATAAAGAATATGATTATTATTAAATTACCACATGCATTCCATAATGCTACTTTCGGAGGATGTTCATACCTATATTCACATACCGGCATGAACGGATAATATTACTAACTAAAAAATAGATAGAGAAAATATTAGTCACACTCTTTCAGTTCATTGTATGTCAGGACTACCAGTCTTATGCACAACAGGAAGATAATGGAAAATATAATCACAGATACGCATTTTACAGGACTTTCCGTAACTATCGCACCATAAATCATCCCTAACGAACATAAGGCGGCAAATAAAGACATGATAAAATTGGCTGTTTTCATTATATTATGTAAAAAAAAGGGTACGTTCCCAAATAGAAGTATAAACTGTCACATTTAAAACTTTATTGATGGAAAAGAGGAACGTACCCGAATTATTATTACTTTTGCGGTGTCACATTTAAAATTCTTGTATTATGAACAAATTTATACTGATCGAGGGCAAGACTTTCCCTTGTTATATAAATCCTGACCATGTAACTTTCATTGAACATAAGAGCCGTATGACTTTTATTCATTTGGTATCCGGTGATGTGGTTGAAACAACTTTGCCAATACCTCAAGTGTTGTCTCTGTTAAGCCAACAATAGTATTCTTCCCAAAGATCATTGCCAATTCTAGCAATTAGAAGCTTGTCTCTCCACGTATATATCGGTGAATTGTAAATCCACTCAAAGAGATGCGTGGAGATGGGTTTTTTTGTTTCTATAGCAATCTTAATAAGCCGTCTTTTGAGCCATTTTTTAAGAAATCGTTTCATGAGGTCATTTAATTATTAAGTTCGTTCCCCTGAGCCAATCCGATTGGCAACATCACGTTATTGTCAGGGGATTTTCTTAATTTTGTGGTGTCAAATCAAAAATTAAGAAATATGGATAAAGAAGTTGAATCCAAAGCAGTAGCTGGTATCGCAGTACTACTAATCTATCTCGTTGCCAAGCTGCTTAAACTCCAATAAGTCGTCTCTATTTACTGACGTTACAAAGCAATCCGCGTATATCATAAAGTTGTACAGGCTATGGCATACATGAATCGCTATATCCCGTTCTGTATTTATGCCTTTTGCAAGGCAGTCACTGATCGCCACTTGGATTATAGAACGAGGATTTGGTACATATTTATTGTCAATTTCATTAAATGGTATTAAGGGATATTCCATATCTATGCTCAGAATTATAATTTTGTTCCCCTCAACGGCTTAAACCGGTTGTTACCCCGAATCTTACGGGAGGGGATATATTAGACCTTTCAGCGATACTTGTGCCTAACCAAGCATACTTCTACGCTAAAGACAAATTGGCGTGCTGAAAGTAAATTTCATTTCAACTTCGTGGCTTTACCACCATCAGACATTTACAACCATTCGACCGTTATCGTCTTATCTTCGGTTGCTATCGGTGTCAATTCCGTTCCACTTGCACCCACCACTATCTACCATCACTGGCTTCGCTTCTGTGCCTGCGCAGAAATCATATATAATAATTGTACGGTTTTACCCATACATTATTTCTATTGTATAAATAAATATTTCAAAGAACTACTAATTTGAAGTTTCGGTCGGAGTTGAACCGACTTTTTTGCTACATAATAAGGTAAATACCTTTCCCGTCCTGTCCCGAAACCTTCTCAGATATACATTTATCGTTCAAGCATTTTTACTATATCTGATTTTCTATACCTTCTTCGACATCCTACTTTTGTATATGGAATATCGCTGTGCATTACATAGCTTATTGACATGCTTAACATTCGGGCTACCTGTTCTGGAGTAAGCCATTCATCTGCTTCTTCTGTGACAACTTGTGATACAATAGTCTTGATGTCCTTTTTCATCAACTTGTATATCTCCTCAGCTAATATTTTTACTTCGTTACGCGTCATAAGCTACTATTCATTTATTCTTTATATACCCTAGTTCCCTATTGCAGTAATCGAAATAGAATTAGACTCCCAATCTGTGGTAGTCGAGTAATTAGATATATCAGCAGGTTTCCTTGTTTTCTTTACGTAGCAAACCAATGAAACTGCCGAATGGCATTCTCTTGGATTGCTCAAGATGAATGTCCTTGTCTTTCCCGGTCTGATTTTTAGAATGTCTTCTACTGTAACTTTCATATCTTTATTTGATTTTATTATCACAATAAAAAGGCATAGTTTGCGAATTTTTGCTATATTTGCAGTGTTCAGTTGCGATAAGGAGCGAATTATATCCGCATCCCATGCCTTATTTGTTTGTTTTACGATGCAAATATATGGCAAATATCGCAAAACTCGATAATATAGTGAGATATTTAACAAATATTTACCATATATGAACAGAAATGAAGTTGGCATGCGTATCAAATCCTTTTTAAAGGATAAGAAGGTAACGCAACTTGAATTATCAAAGATGACTGGTTTCACACAATCGGTAATTTCTGAAATTACAAGCGGTAAGCGTAACCCATTACCGCTTGTAGAGAAGATATGTGAGTTGTATGGACTGAGTAGGGATTACCTTATAACTGGCGAAGAAAACAAGTTGAGTGATATTATCGCAAATAACAAAGAAATAAGGAACGGATTATCGCACGACGATAAGGTACGGTTGCTTGATAAGTTGGAAAGTCTATACGAAAGGCATCAAACCATTCTGAAAACAATAAGTGATGCGACTAAGGAGAGTGGTGAGGTCTTAAAAGAGATAGCGACTATAAACAAGTTGCTGATAGTTGGAACTCAAATATAAAATAGACAGTAGCATGAAAATTGAGGTACATACTAATAAAACATATTCTTCTTCCGAATCAGAAAAAGAACTATATAATGGCACAGTAAAATTGGAATGTCTCTCAACTCCGAAATTCGGTTGGATAAAGACGCTTTCTTTTTGTTGCGGAATTGTATCAATTATAGCATGTGCTATTGTACTTGCTATATGTAAGCCAAGAACAAACCTTTCATTTGACTATATGGGTGCGATAATTGCAACTGCATCGCTTGTTGTTGCTGTATTTGTTGCTGTGCAAATATATCAGTCTTTTACATTGAAAAGAGAAATAGATGAATCAAATCAAAGGTTATTAGAGCGTTCTAAGGATGATATTTTAAGACTTGAAAAGGACCTATCATCAACTGAGCAAAAGATTGATAGAATACACGATAAGATTAAAGAGATTGCAAGCGAAGAGATAAAAAAGCAATCTACTATATTAAATAATGAAATAGACAGAAATTTTATAACAGAAGAAACATCCATATTAGTTCCATTATTAAATAATAAAGAATGGGATAAAGCGTTCCCATTTGTAAAGCTTTGTACTTTAAGGCATTTGAGATTGGTAAATTTGGGATGCAAAGACTTAAACATAGAAATGTTTTCTAATGTCGTTGCACAAATGATAAATGATGCTGATGTTAATTTCTTGAATAAACCTGATTTTTCTGGATTTATGGAACTATTCAACGAATTGGGGAAATACGAGAATCATGTCTACAATGTATATAAAATGTACAATGATAAAATAAACAAAACTAAATAACTAACCCCTTAAAAGCAACATTATAATATGGAAATAAAGTATATTGTTAAAGCAGCGTCAACTAATCGTCCATTCTTCCTTGTAAGGGATGTGGATGTATATGGAAAGATTGTCCCATTCGCCTTTAGAAATTGCGAACAACAAGAATGGAATATAGCCAAGTTCGACACAAAAGAAGAGGCTATTGCCGCTTGTGAAGAAGCAAGAAAATATGATGGCGCAATTTATACACCTATAATTTTAGAAGCATTAGTTCAAGAAGAATCTGACTAAAAACGATTGTCAACGTATTTATATACGAGACCCCTAAAAAATATATCTTTGTTATTATAGAGTATTCTAATCTTGTTAATCATAAAATGGGTCATGGAGAATATATAGCTCCACTGATTAAAAGTCAGAGCTTCTGATACTCTATAAAATTCACCGATTATAGAAGGGTGTTTTAAGTGTATAAATTTTATAAAAGAGGCTACAATCTCGTGATTGCTTATTGTATTGACTTCAATGTGTTCACGGTAGCAGTCTTGACGAAGTACATTTAGCACATCGTTGTTGATAAGCGATTGAAGCTCGTCAATCTGATGTTGTAGAGAAGCGACAAATTGAAGGTCTGACAAGTTCTGTTTCGGTTCTTGTTCAATGTGACTTGCTGATTTAAATGGATTTTTCATAATTCGTTCTTTGAAATGTTTACAATCGGTTAAATGATGAATTTACCAGTCAGGAAACCGTTTATGAAGTAGGATTGGCCTTTCCCGGTGCTAACAAGCGTATGTAACACGGTTCACAATCCTTTCTATTACGGTCTTTCCGCAATTATATTCCTTTGCGAGTTTCCTAAAGCTAATGTGGTGTATGTTGTGCTTATTCCTTATAGAATCTACTTCTTCTTTCGTAAACTTACGATGCATTTTTGCCACTGTTTTACCAATATTTGAAAGTCTACTGTATGATTGCGTTTTGATTGCCTCGTATGAATGCTTGGTGTTTTCGCTAAGATTGCACCATCCCAAATTAGAAACATTGTTATTTGACTTGTTCCCATCAATGTGATTGACGTATTCTTTGCCTTTAATAAATGGTATAAATGATATAGCTACGAGTCTATGTACAGATAAAAGTTTGCTTTTTTTGTTATCGTCAAATAGCTGAACTTGCATATATCCATATCTGTTTTTTCTTTGCTTCATCATTTTTATCTTACCGGTTTTATTGTAGCTTAGACTATAAACATTACCGAATATGTCAACAGCATATCTTGAATAGTTAGGAATTACCTTTAAATCAGGATTTAGGGCGTGTAAATCAAGCAGTTGCAAATCTTCATCGTTTAATCTTGTTTTTACTGATGAAGGATTACTCAACTCAACTGCATTGCAAACATCAGCTAAACAGAAAAGCGGTTCTTCACTTGTTCCAGCTACTCGTACTTCGCCAAATACATCATTCTTAAATATCTTAATCGAATTATCCATATAATAATTTTAAAGTTTGCTCTTGTTATTCGTTATAGTTTATACCGTACCCTATCCCTCACCTACCTAATATTTAATTAGGAGACTGGGTTAACATTCAGACTACATAATATATAGCTGAATGTTTGTGCTGATTATACAGTTCCGCCCTCACCTGCCTAAGAGTCTTATCTCTTAACTTGTATCTCGGTCTCTTGTCAAAGTGGTAAAATCTTTGTGAGTCGCCTGTCGTTGGTACGTGGAACGGAGCAGGACATTACAAGAGTTATAATCAACAGAAGAGCCTTTTTATCTCACGGCTGTCATTGGTTTAATCCAAAGTTCCGCACGGTAGGCACTGATAGAACCGATTGTATGGATTTAATCTAACTAATAGGAAAGAAAAAATCCGTTGCTAAAGTAGAGCGGCAACGGATTTCCAAATATAAAGAAGGCTCACGTTTAAGCGATTGTTTAATCATATGTCTGTTGCCGCTCTACTTGCAACGGATGCAAAGTTGCAAAGTATTTTGCGATAAAAAAAACAGCCGATTATAGGTTGTTAACATATAAAGATAAACGAACAAGAATAGACCTGTAAAAAAACAAAAAGTTATGACATATAAAAATAGTTTAAAACGAATGTATCGGCTAAAACATGATACCGATTAAAAATAATTACAAATTAAATTGTTGATTATCAGGTATATAAATATTGATGTTGTAATCGCAGCGGAATCACT
>ULYM01024162.1_pt1 | contig 10044 bp, 8 predicted proteins | sample 1962141 | NCBI WGS metagenome assembly ULYM01 (sample SAMEA4835862, study PRJEB28245) | human gut metagenome | biome: gut microbiome; material: fecal sample | place: Denmark | collected 2008
ACCAATTCGTTTAAACTTGTTTCCAGGTGCAAAGGTAAAAGATTGACTATAAAAGTTTTTTCTGTTTTTTGATGTAATAAATAAACCATTCTCCATATCAGGAAACAAAATTGCCGCCTCAGAATGCCCATTCGGTCCATCATAACAGTCATAAACCATTTGCAAAAAATCAAAAGAACCATCATGCACGAGTCTATCTCTAATACTTGATACAGTATTAACACACGATGGTTTTTCAAATATAGTACCAGCTATATCAGAATTGGTTTTTCCTATACTTCCTTTCAGAACATTCCGTGAAACCATTTTGGGATATTTGGAGAAGTCCAATTTTTCATGATCACGCAATTCTACGTAAATCTTAGACAGTATATCAAATGAAGAAGCAAGGTAAAGGAATATGCTGTTAACACAGGCAAAACATATCGTATTCTGAGGACTAACAGTAACAGTTACACGTTTAAAGTCTTCCATTTTGCAGGGAGACTCACTAGGAAAATGGTTATAAAACACCCTCAACATAGATGCAATCATCTTAAAGCGGTCACATAGAGCACAGACCAACATATCGCAATCATAATAATACAACCATCTATGCACTATTTCGTCATCTTTATAATAATTCATCACGAATGTTTCAAACTCCTCCTTTGTCCATCCACATTCAGCAGAATTTCCAGCATCTCTAATCCAACAGGGAACCCCTCTATAATCTCTGTCAAACTGGTCACAATCTCGAAATATTATATCTTTAAAAACATTAGACAGACCATATCTTTTATTTATAAGAGAATCGAGTTTATCATATATAGGTCGAAGAGTTTTATTATTAGAATCAAAATCCATAGCTTAATCTTTCTGTTTACTTTTACCATTTTTTCTAATGACAATCTATCATCAAAATTAACTCTATCGATATAACAAAATCTTCTGTGTTTACTAAAACTAGATAAAACCAAAAGCAACGTTACTATGCGAAATACAATTTTTCAAAATTATCAGAAGCTTTGTCCCAAATAAGATTATTTGCGATATAGTACTGACATCGTTTCTTCATTTCACTTAACAGCTTCTGATCTTCTGCTATTTGAAGAATTGATTTCTTCCAAGCATTAACATCCAAGCCATCTATAACCTTACCAGTATTTTCATCTATTAACGTATCTGCGCCAGCTGTAGAAGTAGAAATCACAGGCGTACCAAAATACATGGATTCCATAATGACCATGCCAAAGATTTCATAGCTAGAAGCTAAAAGGAATAAATCAGACGCAGCATAAATAGCAGGAAGTTCCTCCTGTTTTCTTTTTCCGAGAATAACGACATTATGAATGGAATCCTTCTTCACTTTATCCTTTACTTGAGCAAACAACGGACCTTCACCAACCAAAACCAAAGAAAAATCACCAGGCATCTCCTTCATCAGTTCCAACAAAAACAAAGGATTTCTTCTTTGTTCCATAACTCCGACATAGAGCAAAATCACCTGATTCTCTAGTCCATAGCGCTTTCTGAAATCGCTTTGAGTAGAACATCCTACAAATTTGCTTTCATCTAATCCAACAGGCGTGATACTAACTTCCTTATTATAGTATTTCTGTACATAAGCTGCAGCAGCTTTGGTTTTGGCACCAATAGCATTAACGTTTTTAATGACCGCCTTGCCAAATGTTCTATTAAACAAACACTCTAGCTGCTTTAAACCAGGTTTGAGAGTTGTGTTATAAGTACCCTGAATTAAAACACAACGAATGTTTCTTTTTCTAGCCCATTTCGAAACCATATATGTCATAGACATACCCAGATCATGGACTTGAAGAACATCTGGCTTTAATTCATCCAATAACTTTTTCCAACTATGAAAAACACATATCGACTGTTTGATAGAACTATAAGTGAGATAGTAAATATCAATATGCCTATCCTCAACATCATAAATGATATGCTTTTTTGTGGGACCTCCCAATATCAAGGACAACTTATACCCTTTCTTGACAAGAGCTTTGGCTAAACCTAATTCTTGACAATTATAGGTATTAAAATCTAAGAAAGAACCAGAAGTTCTAAATATTACTATATGTTTCATATTATGTTACACTAAAACTTACCTAAAGACCAAGCTATTATAGTTCTTTACCATTATAAATATTATAATAAGAATTTCTCAGACTATCCAAAGAATAGAATGAATAATAACTGTTGTTACCGGAATTATCTATATTTTGAGTTTTACCATAAACATCAAGCAATTTTTCCGTCAGATCATCGACATCTTTTGCTTGAAAATAAGTACATAGAGTATTGTTATATTGTTTAAAGAAAGGTATGTCCGACAGCAAGACCTTCTTCTTAAAATAAAAGGCTAATGATAAGACGCCAGACATAGTGGCAGAACGATAAGGATAAATCACAAAACGAGCATTCTTAAAAAGATAGCCAACTTCTTCGTCATCAATAAACCTATTCAAGCGAATAATATTTGGTCCCATTATATGGTCATACATTCCGCCCTTTCCAGCAATTACCAATTTTACCTTATCACTCAATTTTGATTTTTCATAAGCCTTTACTAACAAATCCACCCCTTTATACTTATTGATATTTCCAAAATAAAGTAAGTAAGGAGCATGTCCTTTTAATTCAGGAACTTGCTGTTGACCATTTTCTATATCCTTTGTAATTAATGTTGGAAAAGGAGCAAAAGAAATACTCTTTTGAGGATACATTTCTCTTAACATTTCTACCTGTCTTTTAGATGAGGTTGTGATATTATTAATCATCACTCTCATTTGCTTATTGCCCCACAAATAATAATTTCTAAAGCAACTTTTAACAAACGATTGTTTTACCGTTTCATGAGGAGTTAAATCATGGACTGTATAAAACATCTTACTCTTATTCTTGACACTTATCATCAATGATAGAGCTAAAGAAAAATCACCAGTTAAAAAGTGAATAACATCAGGAGACTCCGTTTCTATCAAGTCCATCATCTTACGAAAAACACGAACGGGATAAAATTTATACAACAACTTCAATGTTTTAAATGTAGGATATTCCACAAAAGTAGCATTCACATTAGAACTGATGTGTCTTTTATAAGATTTATTTCCTGAATTAACACATAAACATGAGACTTCAAATCTAGAATCATCAGCCAACGCATTTATAATGGTTGAAGCATATGGAATCATTCCTGAAGCAAATTCAGTTGCAACAAATAATACTTTTTTCTTCATGAGTGATAAAAACATCTTTTATATACTGCATTAATCCCTACGGAAGATATCGCGTGTATAGACCTTATCCTTCACATCATCCAGACAAGCATCGTAGCGGTTAGCGATGATGGCATGGCTCTGGGCCTTGAAGGCTTCGAGGTTATTCTCTACTCGGCTACCAAAGAAGGTGCTTCCCTCTTCCAAGGTCGGCTCATAGATGATTACCTCAGCACCCTTTGCCTTGATACGCTTCATGATGCCCTGAATGGCTGACTGGCGGAAGTTATCGCTGTTTGACTTCATGGTCAGACGATAGACACCAATCACACAGCTGTGCTCCTTGCTAGCATCATAGCTGTTGGCATCGGCATAGCTGTAATAGCCAGCCTTCTGGAGTACGGCATCAGCGATATAGTCCTTACGGGTACGGTTGCTCTCAACAATTGCCTCAATCAGGTTCTCTGGAACATCGGCATAGTTTGCCAAAAGCTGCTTGGTATCCTTTGGCAAGCAATAACCACCATAGCCGAAGCTTGGATTGTTGTAATGAGTGCCGATTCGTGGGTCTAGACCTACGCCTTCGATGATTGCCTTGGTATCGAGCCCCTTTACCTCTGCGTATGTATCCAACTCATTGAAGTAGCTTACTCGGAGTGCAAGATAGGTATTGGCGAAGAGCTTGACTGCCTCGGCTTCCTTCATACCCATGAAGAGGGTATCGATGTTCTCCTTGATGGCACCTTCCTGGAGCAGAGCGGCGAATGTCTTGGCTGCTTCCTTCAACATCTCTACATTGGTTACTGACTTGATAGCCTCGTTCTCCTCTGCAAACTCTGGGCGCTCGATAATCTTTGGATAGCCTACGATGATACGGCTTGGGTAAAGGTTATCATAGAGTGCCTTGCTCTCACGAAGGAACTCTGGAGAGAAGAGGAGGTTGAACTTCTTTACACCTTTCTTGGCATACTTCAAGTAGAGGTTGCGAGTGTAACCTACTGGGATGGTACTCTTAATGACCATCACTGCATCTGGGTTTACCTCCAGAACCAGGTCGATAACTTCTTCCACGTGGGTTGTATCGAAGTAGTTCTTCACTGGGTCGTAGTTGGTTGGTGCTGCAATCACTACGAAGTCTGCATCCTTATAGGCAGACTTGCCGTCAAGGGTTGCCACGAGGTTTAATGGCTTTTCAGCCAAATACTTTTCGATGTAATCGTCCTGGATTGGAGAAATCTTATTATTGAGTTTCTCCACCTTCTCTGGTATTACATCTACTGCTGTTACATGATGGTGCTGAGATAACAGGGTTGCTATACTCAGACCGACGTAGCCGGTACCGGCTACTGCTACTGTTATATTCTTAAAATCATTCATCATGAATAAATTTGTTCTATGCTTATACAGTTCTTATTTTTGATTAATTTATTTTCCAAACTCCTTGATACGTTGTTCTTCTTTCAAAGAGCAAACAAGTAGTTGTCCGTGCTTCTCGGCTACGATATAGCCATCCAAGCCTTGAACAACCACCTTGCTTTCATCGGCTGCATGAACCACGCAGTTCTTGCATTCATACAAACGGATGTCCTTGCCTACCTTGGCATTGCCAGCCTCATCCTGCGGAAGCAAGGTTCGGAGACTACCCCAGCTGCCTAAGTCGCTCCAACCGAACTCGGCTGGCAAGGTATAGATTTTCTTCGACTTCTCCATTACGGCATAGTCAATGCTTATCTTCTCGCAGGTTGGGAAGAGTTTGCCTACTACCTCTTTCTCCTCTTCGGTATAGAAAGAAGGTGCCATCTCGTCTATGATGCAGGCAAGGTTTGGTTGGAAGGTTCGGATTGCCTTGCTGATGGTATCAATGTTCCATACAAAGATTCCGGCATTCCAATAGTAATTGCCAGCAGCAAGGTATTGCTCGGCTGTCTCCAGGTTTGGCTTTTCCTTGAAAGCCTCAACCTTGTAGATTTCATCTACGGATGTTGGCTCTGCTGAGGCTATATAGCCATAGCCTGTTTCTGGGCGGCTTGGCTTAATACCGATAGTAACGATGGCGTTCTTATCGGAAGTATAGCTCAATGCCTTGCTGAGCACTCGCTGATACTCCGAAGTATTGATGACGAGGGCATCGGATGGTGTCACCACGATGTTGGCATCAGGATGCTGCTTCTGGATCTTCCAACAGGCATAAGCAATACATGGTGCGGTATTGCGAGCCTCCGGCTCTGCTAATATGTTATCTACTGGCATGTCAGGAATTTGCTCCTTGACTATACTGATGTATTTCTCGTTTGTCACTACCCACATGTTTTCGACAGGACAGATTGGCTTCAATCTATCAACTGTCAATTGAATAAGGGAACGGCCGACACCCATCACATCTATGAACTGCTTTGGGTAATCGGGGGTTGACATAGGCCAGAAGCGGCTGCCTACGCCGCCGGCCATAATAATTACCTGAATATTATTATACATGCTATATAAAAAATTACTCAAGAATTCTGTTAATATACTAATTGAACAGTTGCAAAATTTAAGATTCCCGTATCTGTTTTAACAAACAAGAGCAAAAATCAGCATAGCTACGTCCTACAGAATATCTTTTCATATTATCACACATTTTCTGATATTGTCCATCTGGCAACGATATTAGAAGCTGCATTTTTTTGCGCAAATCTTCCACATCTCCAGCTTTGTAAACCATTCCTATTCCAAGTCCCTCAACATCGACACCCATATTCGTATTATCGCTGATTAATACCGGCTTATGTAAAACGACAGCATCTACAAATGTTGTCAGACCATTTAATACATAGCGCTCCCCTTGATTACGAGGAACTATAGGGATAACAATAAATTTACTCTGTATATAATAGTGGAAAACATCTACATATCCTGTTGAATTTTTCTTCGAATCAGTTCCAGACAAAACGGTCACCTTATCCTTATCATAATCAGTGTCATTTATCGCAGAGATAATCATAGTATGAGTATCCAATTGATTTGCTGCCAAGATCATACTTCGATGGTCACGACCAGTCTTTCCGGCACTAATAAAATCATACCGAATATCTTTTACTGGAGCTGTTTGTATACAACGTTGAGCGAAAGCAATATCACCCCCCCATACAATGTTTGAAGTATTAGATAAATTCGCATAATATTTTCTTATACAAGAAGATATAAACAAAATCTTAGTATATCCTTTTGAACAAAAAATTGGTTTACCTCCATGATGGTGTATCTTAAAAAGTTTACGTTTACCTAAATGCAGCATATTAAACAGCGCAAAACCAGCAGTAAGTTCACCACACGCCGAATACACTATAGGAAAACTAAAATAACGTATAGCTAAATACAGACATTTATACATTGTGTTAATAAAATAGACACCCTTAAACGAAAAATGTATTAAGTCGCCAGGAACCTTGGCACAAGTTACGTCATAATACTCCAATAACTCCTCAACTCCCCAAAAATGATTTTTAGGACAAGAATCATTCTGTTCCAGAGTGCACAAATAGTTATTTATAAATAATAATTTTTGTTTCATTATTGCTTTATTCTATCATTGAAATGAAAATTATGCGTTAATGAATCTATTATACTCGCCAATAATAAACTCATTCATCGCTTGCAAGTACGCTTTGTTTTTTTGCTTGATAACATTAATAGCATCAGGATGTCCCCAAATTTTTTTAAGGAAAACAACCCAATCCTCGGGTTTGTCAGATGCAAACAAAGGAGCATCTTCTTTTCTAAATACACCAGCCATACTATGAGGATGTACCAAAGTTACCTTATCAAAAGATATTGCTTCGAAAGTCTTAATCTTTAAACCTGTACCTTGAAAGACAGGATTGATGGCAACATCTGCTTTAGCATAAAATTCTACAGGATCATCTATGTATCCCAAAGCCGTTACCCCCTCTATCTTGCCTAAAGAAGGCAAAACCTTACAAATACTACCACCAACAAGAAGTTCTGCACTTGGAAAGGATTTTTTTATAACAGGAAATACTTCTTTCAAAAACCATTTGATACCATTCTGATTAAATTCGTTGTTACCAGACAAGAACACCATCTTCTGATTCCCCATTACAGGCTGTGGATAATGATTATACTTTCCATACAGATTATACATCTTGCTGTTAGGAGAAAGAATCTGGAAATAATCAGCTTCCTGCTCCTGTAAAGCAAAGATATGAGGACAACGCTGCATAGCCTTAGCCTCTGTATCAGCTGTAATACACATTGTAGGCATACCTATCTTCAAATCCTTATAGGCTATGGCATCATGTGTAGCTATTGCCTTTTTAGGAATATGAATATGCTCAAATAAACGAGAGAGATAATAGTAATTGATAATACATACATCAAAGTGATATTGCGCATCAAGCTTATTCACCATATCATCCAAACCTACAGGATATTGATCATCAACCTTCCAATGGCTATGATTGAATTTCTTTCGATAAACCTTTTTCAAATTAAACTTAAATTTCTGCTGTTTACTAACCTGAAATAGGTGAAACCGTTCTCCCCAATACAGTGATGTCTTTTCTAAGCTCTCCTTATATGGTGCAGGATCATTTCTTAAACCAGGCTCATTAACATATAGAAAATGAACCTCATGACCTAATGCCATAAAAGTTTCCGCCTGAGATAATATCCACCATCGATTTCCCGCATCAGTAGGATGCGTAGGACATTTTGAAACTATTAATATTTTCATACTATTCTATAATCATATATCGTTTTGTAAGGTACACAAGCAGCCTTAAAAAAATATCCAGACCATAATGCTGGCGTACGATAAGCTAAATAAGAAAGAAGAAATAAAGCCACCAATAACTCAAACTTCCCTTTATACAATTTTAGAAAGAATTGTATTGCATAATTGAACAGCAAACATTGAGCAGGGAAGTATATTGCTGCTGCACGTGCCAAATCTCCCATTCCTGCCGCAAAAATCATAAAGATAGAATTATATATCATAAACGCATTTAATAAAACATTGTAGAAAAAATCTGTTTCCAATGCTTTCATTTTACGGATTATCAGATAATTTATTAAGAAAAAATAATTAAATGCCCAACCTAGAAAATTTTGAGTTGTAGAAAATCCTTCTGTTTGTCCTCCGGTATATGTCTGTAACTTAGCCGCCATAGACCCGTCATCAAATAACAAAGCAATTTGCGCAAAAAAATCTTGAAATCTAAATGCAAATATTGCAATAATAGGGTATATTACCAATAATACTTTTGATTTTAATTTAATATATCCTAAAAAATAGCAAGGAAATAAGACAATTGCTTGATTGTGAATGAAAAAAGCAGCTGTAACTACCATAAGATATTTTTTCAAATTTCTTTCCCTGATAAACCTCCAACACCAAAATGTTATAGCTAGAGAGAATCCTGCCCTCACAGGAAATAAGCCATTTGCTAATATTGTTAAAAACATATAACATAATAAAGGTCTCTCACGAAAAAAATATGTACTAAATTTATAATTAGTAAGTTGAACAAAGCTACATAAAATAAAATTATAGAAATAAAAAGTACCAAATATGGACTTGATTAAAACATTAACAAAAACGAAACCTGGTTCAAGAGTTTGCAAACCAGTGCCATATCTATCATAACTAAATATATTCGACCATTTAGAAAAGAGGAAATGATCATAATATTGATCCCAATCTCCTCCTACTCGCCAACGTAATCCTCCTATAATGGTAAAAATTACGCACCAAACAATCATTATGATTTTTTTTTGTTTCAACGGCAAGAGTTCACCAATTATACTTGCAAAAAAAGACCAATATAATATATAATAAAATTCCATAAGATAAGATTTAACTCTATTTAAGACTATTAGTGTTTAAGTTTTCTTATCACCAATAACAATCTATAAAACAAACGGTAAAAAATGTTGATATCATTAATCTTGTATCGCTTCCTCCAATTTTTAACAAAATTTGATTTTATTCGAATATCAATACACAGGTCATTCAATTCTAATCCAAATTCAGAGCTAATAATTGATTTGTCAAATTTCACTATAGCATCAAAATTTTTAGTTTTCCCCTCCAAAAGAACCATGCGATATATTCCTGAAATGGTATTATAAATTTTATTGTTAATATATTGCTGCCAATCCCCAATCTCAATTTCAGAAAAATAATTAATCAATCTACTTACTATTTGTAATAGTTGGCCATATCTTTTAACTATAACATTATGGTCCATTGTTTGACCAGCTCGTCCTATAAAATAGCTATATACGTTTAGTGGAACATATATTAAAGATTTTACAAAAGGTAATGGCAGCATAACCCATTCTGTATCAGTATAGCTGATTCCTTCGGATTGAGTATATTTACAATCACGCAATAACCCCGTTCTATATGTGAATGCATGCATTTCTAGATTCTCGCTACATGTGAATTCCTTTGAATTAATAATAGAATATGATGGAATTGAATATTTTTGAATTGAAATTGTCTTATTGTTAACTCCCAAACGGACAAAAGGAGTTAAAATTAAATCAACCGTTTTATCGTCCAAAAACATAAGATATTTAATAAATGCTTCATTATCAAACCAATCATCAGCATCCAATATCTTGATATACTTACCCGTAGCCTCCTTCAATCCACGATTTACACAGGAGCCATAATTACCATTCTCCTTATCAATCACTCTAAAAGTATCAGGATACTTATTCTGATACTTATGGGCAATGACAGAGGAATTATCCTTACTGCCATCATTCACTACTAGCACTTCTAAGTGCTGCATTTGTTCCTCTGGTACAATCAAGG
>ULYM01008226.1_pt1 | contig 10018 bp, 10 predicted proteins | sample 1962141 | NCBI WGS metagenome assembly ULYM01 (sample SAMEA4835862, study PRJEB28245) | human gut metagenome | biome: gut microbiome; material: fecal sample | place: Denmark | collected 2008
GCATGGGCATTGACCGTCTGGCCATCCTGCTGACCGGATCGGCCACCATTCGCGACGTTATCGCTTTTCCGACCTTGCGCAAGAAAGACTAAAAGTGTTTGACAACAACCGGCATATGCAGCGACTGCAAACTCTGCTGAAAAAGGCATATATCGCTTTTCAGAAAAGTGTTTATGCAGGTACGGCGGCTGCCGGGTGGTTTTTAGTCTATCACGGATATTTACTGAGCCAACTTAAACAAATTCTGCCGGACAATGAACAGGCGGAAAGAGAAATTACGGTCGGCGAAGAAAAGCCCAAACTCAGTTTTGAAGACTACTGCCGACTGAATCCAATCAGTACCTGTTGGGACAACAGCGAAGCAACCGATTTTTTGTATCAGGACAACGAACATATCGCGGTTATGGAACCGGAGCAGGTTAACCCTGAGCTTTTGGAAGAAGCATTAAGCGACCATCCGGCGAAGCTGAGAAAACTTGCCGAAGTCATTGAACGGACGGTAAATTCGGAAACCGCCAAGCACAATCAACAGCTTTTTGCCGAAATGGAACGTCTCAACCAGTCGATTTTGGACCGCTTGTATGAAGAAGAACTGCCGGAAAACATTATCGACGAAGAGCCTGACAACGAATTTACCCATATCAACAACAAAAAAATCAAAGACATTAAATTTCTCCCCTATAAAAAACCTTATTACTTCGGCCCGCAGCCGGTTATTGCCATCGTCATCGACGATATGGGAATCAGTCAGAAAAGAACCCGGGACATTTCTTCTTTAGCGGCACCGCTGACGGCATCGTTTCTGACCTACGGAAGCAATCTTGCAGCACAGGTTAAAAACTCGCAGGATTCCGGACAGGAAATAATGATTCACGTTCCGATGGAAGCTCAAAAAAACGTCGATACGGCACCTGACGTTTTGACAACCCGGATGAGCGAGGAAGAAATACAGGAACGGTTGAAAATTATGCTGGAAAAATTTGAAAACGTCCGCGGCATAAACAATCATATGGGCAGCAAGCTGACCGAAGACGAAAAAAGGATGGAAGCGGTTATGCAGGTTTTGAAAAAAGAAGGTCTGTTTTTCCTAGATTCAAAAACTTCGCCTAAATCCCGAGCGAAAGAGGCTGCCGTCAATCAAAACGTCGCATACGCCCATCGACACGTTTTTCTCGACAATAACAATAATAAAAAATATATCCTCAACCAATTGGCCCAGACTGAACGCCTGGCCCGCAAAAACGGTTATGCAATTGCTATCGGGCATCCGAAGTCGCAAACTTTTGCCGCCTTGAGGGAATGGCTGCCTCAACTGCCGGAGAAAAATCTTAAACTGGTTCATTTAAGCGACATTGTGACAGTTTTGAATCCGCAATTAATGAAAACGGCTGAAAATTAAATTTGTCTTTACAATAAGCCACAGAAAAACAAGCAGCAAAAGCATTTGCCGGCGGAAAATACAAAAAATTACAATTTAAGTAAAAAAACTTCTTGACCTTAAGAAATTTTACCTATATATATGCTCTTGTTCTTGAGACGGTCCCATCGTCTAATGGTTAGGACATCACCCTTTCACGGTGGTAATATGGGTTCGAATCCCGTTGGGATCACCAATACAAACAGCGCTTTTTTTAGGGCGCTGTTTTGCTATGCAAACCAAAGCTTTCAGCGAGTTCGAAAGTGCATTTTTGAAAATTGCGTTTGGGGAAGTTTTTCCGAACTTGTTTGTATTAGTTTCTTTGTTTTTTAATACATTGAGTGAGTTGGAATCTCGTTAGGTCATTGGGACAATCAATTATCAAAAATCAGATATGAAAAGCCTTGAAAGAAAAGTTATTGACGTTAACGACAAAAAGTTTTATTCAAACAAAAATCTCTGTTTTTATATAACAAATGGTTAACGTTACTTATTATCAACCTAGAAGCAATACTTAAAGTTATTGTAAATTAGCTTTACTTTAATAAGATAATTAACATCAGAACGATAATAATTATATATAATATCAGATTATTATTTTCTTTAGCCGTGTTGGATATTTTTGTTTTATCACCCTGTGCTTCGAGTAAATACTTTTGTTCACAAATATTAACTTTTTTATTATTAGAATTTTTAGAGTTTGTTATTTTTGATGTCTTAACTTGAGATAATTCTTGTAAAATGTCTTCATTATTCTCGACATATTGTAGAAATGGTGATTTTTGAACAATTCCGTTATTTGTCATAGATACATTAGACATGTAGAGAAAATTTTTAGCTCTAGTTATTGCTACATAAAAAATTCTTTTTTCTTCTTCAAAATCCTCTTCTGTAGTAGCATAAGCTGAAGGTATATGTCCATATTTTAATTCTGGAATATAAACGACATCCCATTCTAACCCTTTGGCAGAATGTATTGTAGATAATGCAAGTACGTCATCTTCCTTTTCATGACTTCCATTTTCTACTTTATCAATAGAATAATCTAATGTTAAGGCATTTACAAACTGATCCGGTGAAATGAAGTTTTTAGCAAGATTACATATTAGGAATAAGTCTTTTTTTCGCCATTCCCACTCTGTTTTGTAATATGCTGCAAAAACTTCATTATATAAATCTAGAATATTATAAAGCATTTTTTCTAAATTATGCATTTTCTTCATGCTTTTTAATGCTTCATATAAACATAATAATTCTTGTTTGCTAACCTTTTGCATTTGAATTATTGGATAAAATGTCTCTAGAGCCTCATTAAATCCTTTTGATGCCATTATTGGATTTATAATTTTTTCAGCTTTACCTGAACCAATATGAGGTATCATTGTTAGAAGACGTTTCCAAGCTAATTCATTTCTTGGATTCACAAATATTCTAATAAAACTTAGTAAATCTTTAACATGAGAAGCTTTGCTAATCTTAATACCGCCATATATTCTATATGGTATTTTACGGGTTATTAGTTCAATTTCTATAGATTTAAGATATGTTCCACTGCGAACCAATATTGCTTGTTTTTTCAATGGAACATTATTATTGTAATGTTCTGTGATTAAATCACATATTTTCTTAGCTTCATCACCTTCATCCAAGCAACTCATAAATTGAGGTGAAATCCCATGCTTATCATTAAAAGATGTCAAATTCCGATCAAATCTATCTTTCATGAACGATTCAAATATATTAGCAAAAGTTAATATCTCTTGAGTTGATCGATAATTCAAAGTCAAAGGTAAAATGCGAACATCATTCCAATAAGTGGTAAAGTCAAAAATGTTTTTAGCAACAGCACCTCTAAAAGCATAAATACTCTGACTAGGATCTCCAACAACCATTATATTGCCGTTACTACCAACAAGTTTTTTTATTAACTCTGCCTGAACAAGGTTTGTATCCTGATACTCATCTACCATAATATATCTATATTGGTTATGACAATATTCAACAACTTCTGGCTCATTCAATAATCTATTAGCAACATCCAAACAATCATCAAAATCTAATAATCCCTTTTCTTGCTTATACTGTGCATAAGCTTGTCGTAAAACTTCAATTTCTTTTTCAAAATGTACAATTTGAGGTTTTACTTTTTTTATTGACGACAATATTGAAATATTATTGTTTGTCGAACTAGAAATTATATTCTTAAGTACCGATGGCTGGGGAAAGGTTCCAATTATATTATCTTTTATTTGTAATGCTTCAACACAATATTTAATAATATCTAAGGCATCATCCTCATCAATTATAGTAAAATTGGTTTGATAATTGACATATTGAGAAAATTTCTTGATTAATTCAATTCCAAAGGAATGAAAGGTTCCGCCTTGAACATCTTTCGCTGTTGGTTCAATGTTTTGACACCTATCAAGCATTGATTTTGCAGCAGCCCTCGTAAATGTCAACAGCAAAATATTCTTAGGATTTATTCTAAGTTCTGAGATCAGGTAAGCAACTCTATGTACCAAAGTAGTTGTTTTTCCAGTTCCTGCTCCAGCAACGCATAGAATCTTTCCATCAGTTGTTTTAACAACTAATTGTTGAGAATCATTTAAACTAGAAATGTCCAAAGCTGCCTCACTCAAATAAAATTGATAATGTTCTATAACATGATGCTATCATTGAAAACAAAAAAATCAACCCCAAATAACTACTACCACCATGCAGAATTTTATAATAAAACTATTCAAATGGCGGTTATGTTTGAGATTATTTTGCCACTAGAATAAAGATGATTAGAATTTTAAAAAAGTATCCTTCAGCTCGCAAACTGTGAGTTAAGCATCACCAATACAAACAGCGCTTTTTTTAGGGCGCTGTTTTGCTATGCAAACCAAAGCTTTCAGCGAGTTCGAAAGTGCATTTTTGAAAATTGCGTTTGTGGAAGTTTTTCCGGACTTGTTTGTGTTTGTTTCTTTGTTTTTTATGGATTATGATTTAAATTCTTAGGAACAGGATCAAAAAATTCTTTAAGCGACATTCCAAAGGAGTGACTTATTTTATCCAAATTTATAATTGATATATTTCTTAAACCACGTTCTACACTTGATATATAAGTTCTATCCAAACCGACTTCAAAAGAAAAATCTTCTTGCGACAAATGTTTTGATTGTCTTATTTCTCTAATTCTTAATCCAACTTGTTTTTGAATCATTAAAAAACTCTCCTTTGATAGCGGAGAGTCTATTATTTTGTTGACTATAAGTCCAGGGACTATGAGTCACAATTGTAACTAAAAAATTTAGGGCTAAAAAACAACACTTTTATTAAATAGAGCCTATTTTTTAATAATTCCCCAAAAAATGTCAGACAAATCTTTCCAGTACAAACACATCCCGTTTTCACAACGACATTAATGTTATTCGAGAAAAACGATTTACCAAAATTCGGAAAAATTTTTACCATTGAAATTTTATTTATTTCAGTGCTAAATGCTTTTAAGGGGAATCTATCATGCTGATTATAAATATTAACGGTCCGATAAATTCAGGAAAAACAACCGTTTCCAAACTGTTAAGCAAACAACTTCCGATATCTTTTTTTATAGAGGTCGACGACCTGTTGTCCGACGGGGAACAAAAGCTTTTAGGGCTGAGCGTTAAAGCCGGATGGCAAGAGCGTACAAAACGATTAAAAAAAATCATAGAAGAGGAAAAACAAAAAAAACAATATAAGAGCATCGTTTTCGCATATCCGATGACCGACAAGCTGTTTAACGAATGGAAACGATGGGAGGACAAAACAACCGAGTTCGTCAATATTACCCTGGCGCCGCGTTTGGAAATATGCATACAAAATCGCGGAGAACGTTCGTTATCTGTCTCTGAAATCAACAGAATCAGAGAAATGTATCAGGAAGGATACCATAGTTCAAAATTTGCCGATTTGATTATTGATAACAGTGAGCAGACGCCTCAAGAAACACTGCAGCAAATTTTATCATTTTTATCCCAAAAAAACTACCTCTGACTTAACGGTTCAACCTCATCGACGCGCGTGGCTTTTGACAAAATGCCCCACAAAGAAATTGTATTGTGTTTTTTTATTTTATCCCATAGGATTGTCTTAAGGCAATATTACATTTGAAAGACACAAAATGACGATAAAATTTTGTATTTTTGACGTTGGGCAAGTTTGCTATCCGTATTCTTTGGAACCGTTAAACCAACTGCTGAGAGAACAGTCCGCCGACCACAAAACCTTTGACAAGAAAGGCGGCGCCAAATCTTTTAACTACAATTCCTTTATGAAAGGAGAAACGGATTTTACCGCCTTTTGCAAAAACTTATGCAGCCACTGCGGCATCGTTTATTCGAAAGATATTGAACAATCCGTCGACAATGCGATGCATCAGGGCGTTGGTCCCTTTTATGAAGAAACATTGGAGACAATGTCCTGGCTGCGTAAAGAAGGCATAGAAATAGGCTTGTTGTCAAATGCCCTACCCAATTTGGCCGACACTGGACAAACTTTGGCTGCCGAAGACAAAATATTTGTATCATACGAGCTCGGATTATTGAAACCCGACAAAGCCATTTATCAGTCCGTATTGGCAAAATTAAACGCCAAGCCGGAAGAAGTCATCTTTATTGACGACAAACGCGAAAATGTGGAAGCGGCAAAATCACTCGGAATTAACGGTATTGTTTTTGACAGAAACACAATCTCCCGGCAAATTAAAACCCTCATCACACAGAATAGTTTTTTGACACAACATTTTGCGAAAACACGCTGACATACGTATAACGCAAATTAATTGAGAAAGGTGGAAATATGAAAGTATTAATGATTAACGGCAGCTGCAATGAACAGGGGTGTACCTACACGGCGTTGTCCGAAGTTGCAAAGGTTTTGAACAACGAAGGCATTGAAACAGAAATTATCCAGCTGGGAAAAGCGGCTTATCGGGACTGCATCGGCTGCGGTGCCTGCCGAAAACTGAACAACCGTTGCGTCTTTAATGACGATATCATCAATCAGATTATTGAAAAAGCTGAAAAGGCAGACGGATTTGTTTTCGGCTCTCCGGTTTATTACGCTCATCCTTCCGCCCGTCTTCAGGCTGTTTTGGATCGTGTTTTTTATGCCGGCAGCAGCGTATTTGCCTTTAAACCCGGCGCTGCCGTCGTTTCGGCCAGACGTGCCGGCACAACCGCTTCGCTTGACGTCATCAACAAGTATTTCACCATATCCAAAATGCCTGTCGTTTCCTCATCTTACTGGAACAACGTACACGGCATAAGCGCCGAACAAGTCTCCGAGGATAAAGAGGGGCTGCAAACAATGCGTAACATCGGCCACAATATGGCCTGGATGCTGAAATGTATTGAAAAGGCCAAAAATAACGGAATCGAGCTTCCCCGGGTCGAGAGCGGAGAACGGACGAACTTCATCCGTTAATCAAAAAACAAAAGCCGGATAAAAGAGTTATCCGGCTTTTTATATCTTATTCTTCGCGGAAGTTATAGGTTCCGGAACGTGTAATCGTCATACCGCTGCCGGTGCCGGTAAAATGAACGACGTCCGGTTTGTTTGCCGTCCCAACGTCAAGGTAAACCAGTTTTTCATCAGCCGAATCATTACGGATAACGTGAGAACCGCTGATATTGGCCGGAAAACAAATTGCATCTCCCGCTTTCAAGCGAATTTCACCGGTTTCGGTTTTTACAGCCGCAGTTCCGCTGATGATATAAAACACTTCTTCATTCTCCTCATGGTAATGATACCCGTAAGCAAAATTTCCGGGAGCCACTTCCACAAAGTTTGCCGAGCATTTATCGACGTCTTCAATAACGGGTTTAACCGCAAAACTGTTGCCGTTTGCGGATTGAACCAAAGATTGTACGTCATGGTAGTTTTTGACGATAATGTTTTTCATTTTTTCCTCCAAAGCAATTGATTTTTTTGTTCATCTGCATAATATTGAATATTATATTATTTTGTAAAGTAGGCATTATTTTAATATATAGTATTCAATTTGTAACCAATGGAGAAAACAAAGTGATTTCAAATAAAAAAATTTTAGATTGTCCGGTTGCAACAACAATTAACCTGATCGGAAACAAATGGAAGTTGTTGATTATCAGAGATCTGCTTGCCAGCACCAGACGCTTTGGCGAATTGCGCAAAAATCTGGAGGGAATCAGCCAGAGAGTTTTAACTCAAAACCTGCGCGAACTTGAAAATGACGGTTTAATCAAAAGAAAGGTCTATGCAGAAGTTCCTCCCCGCGTGGAATACAGCCTCAACGAGCTGGGACGTTCCCTGCTTCCGATAATATCAACAATGGCCAACTGGGGAAACAATTACAAAAAAACGATTTCGAACAAATGATTTATTTTGGCTGATAATCACAAAGCTTATTGAAATTTGCAAATTGCAGACTAAGAATCTGCATTAACAATATGATTGTGAGGTTTTGCAATGAAAAAAAGCTTGGCAGCTCTTGCCTTTGGAACTCTGGGACTGGGAATGGCCGAATTTGGAATGATGAGCATCTTGTCCGTCGTAGCCGCCGGTCTTAACATTTCAATCCCGGAAGCCGGACACTTTATATCCGTTTATGCTCTGGGCGTTTGTTCGGGAGCCGTTCTGCTGGTGTTTTTATCGGGAAACCGACCGTTAAAAACCCTGCTGATTATTCTGATGTTCATTATGTGTATCGGCAACTTTCTGGCCGTTATAGCTCCTAATTATACTTTTATGCTGGCGGCACGTTTTATTTCCGGCTTGCCGCACGGAGGATTTTTCGGCGTGGCCGGCATTGTCGCCAAACGTCTTGCTCCCCGCAATAAACAGGTGGAAGCCGTTGCAACGATGATTTCCGGCATGACAATTGCCAACCTTGTCGGAATTCCGGCGGCATCATACCTTACTCATATCGTTTCCTGGCATATGCTGTTTCTGTTAGTTGCCGTCTGGGGTTTGATTACAATTATTGCCATATATCTGTGGGTACCTGACGTCGCACCGGTTTCGGCGAAAAACTTTACGGCGCAATTCAGTTTTTTGAAACGTCCGCTGCCGTGGTTTCTGCTGGCTTCCATTATGCTGGGCAACGGCGGTCTGTTTTCATGGTACAGCTATGTTAACCCGATTATGGTAAACATTGCCAAATTTCCGCCGCACAGCATGGCCTGGATTATGGCTCTGTCCGGGTTGGGAATGGTTATGGGAAACTACATCAGCGGCAGACTGTCAACCTTTATATCTCCGGTAACACTTTCGGCCCTGATGATCGGCCTAATGTTTGCCGCATCGGTCTTGATGTTTTTTGCCGCCGCATATTCATATTTGGCTTTGGCACTAATGTTTATCGGCGTGTTCGGCTTATTCGGCGTCTCAGGTCCGGAACAGTTTTTGATTATCGACACCTCAGAGGGAGGCGGTGAAATTTTAGGAGCGTCCAGCGCTCAGGTTGCCTTTAACCTCGGTAACGCTCTGGGGGCTTTTTTCGGCGGCCTGCCGATGGAGTTGGGATACAGCGTCGAATACTCCGCGCTTCCGGGATGCGTTTTATCTCTGGCCGGTTTGATAACCATTTTTTATTTCGGCAAATATTATCGTCCACAGCCGTCCGGGCACCCGGTTTCTCAAAAGGCATAGGTTTTAATACACCAATATTCCGACCCCGGCGCTTAAAACCAGTACCCACACAGGATTGAACCTGTAACGGCGCAGTAAAACGACAGAGACTACCGCAATCAGCAAAGCATAGCCGTCAAAACTGTTTATCTCGGCAGTGACATGGTTATGACCGGTAAGCGCCAGCAGCAAAATCCCGGCACCGGCAGCACCTATCAGCCCGGTAGCAACAGCTTTCAGTCCCTGCAAAACAGACATAATCACGGCACAATTGCGATGACAGCAAAAAAAGCCGTAACAAGACAAAGAGATGACGAAACCGGTAATAATGCAGCTTAATGTCGCAACGACTGCTCCCAACGGACCGGCAATTTTCAAACCGGTGAAACTGGAAGCGTTGATTGCCAACGGACCGGGAGTCATCTGAGATATCGTGATGATGTCCGTATACTCTTTTAAACTCAGCCAATGGTAACGGTTAACCAACAGTTCTTCAATCAGAGCAATAATCGCATATCCGCCCCCGATGCTGAAACTGCCGATTTGGAAAAAATTAACCGCCAACTCCCACAACTTTTCCGCCATATTACTTCCCCCTGCCCTTCAACCATACAATCAATGCATAGCAAACCAACGACACGACTATCAAAAGTACGGCGTTAAGCTCAAAAATGAATGATGCGACAAAAACAAAAACCGCCGTCAGAACGCCCAGCATCTCCTTATTGCGGGCAACATTTTTTCCCATATCATAGACCACGTCAATGATGATTGCGGCAATGGCGGCAATCATCCCTTTTAATGCGGCATTGATTTCCTGATTATGAATAACCTGCTGATAGCATACCGCTACCGCAGACATAATCAGCAGCGGCGGCAAAACTGCCGCAACGCAGCTGACAACGGCTCCAATCAACCCGGCAATGCGATACCCCGTAATTGCCGAAAGGTTGACGGCTA